>JAEEGF012152168.1_pt1 | contig 120500 bp, 88 predicted proteins | sample 9134171 | NCBI WGS metagenome assembly JAEEGF01 (sample SAMN16246542, study PRJNA631951) | gut metagenome | biome: gut microbiome; feature: rumen; material: AP-attached | host: Bos | place: Iran: Karaj | collected 2018-10
TATAATGAACAGTTTTTCGCATCGTGTATTTATTTGCATCTGCAAAGATACGAGTATGATAGCGAAAAACCTAATTTCTTCACTCTTTTTTAGTAATTATAGGTGTTCAGGCGTGCAAGCTCGGAGTCTTGGGTGAGTAAGCAGAGCTACAACGTGAACACACCCAGCTGGTTGAGGAAGATGGCGGCGATGGCGACAGGACAGATGAAGCGGATGAGGAAGAGGAAGACGGTGAAAAGACGGGAGCGAGTCCAGATGGTGCCACCGTTGGTGAACTCATCGCGAATGAGTTTCTTCGGCACAAACCACCCAAGGAACAGGCAGGTGAGGAAGCCGCCTATGGGCAGGAAGATCTGACCAGTGACGAAGTCGAAGACGTCGAAAAGGGGACGTCCGAAGAGGGTGATGCCATCTACGGCACCGAGCGACAGCGAGCAGAAGGCTCCAATGATGCTGCAGAACACGGTGACAACGAGTGCTGCACGGTTGCGCTTGAGGCGGAACTCCTCATGGAAGAAAGCCGTAGAGACCTCGTGGAGGGAGATGAGCGACGTCAAGGCTGCTAGCGAGAGCAGAGCATAGAAGAACAGGGCGACAACATATCCCACAATGGGCATAGCAGAGAACGCCTGATTGAAGACATTCGGCAGGGTGATAAACACCAGCGATGCACCACTGTCGGGGCTCACGCCCACGGAAAAAGCTGCGGGGAAGATCATCAGACCGGCCAGGATGGCAATGAACGAGTCGACGAACGAAATCTGCACGGCCGAGGTGAGCAGGTTTGTCTTCTTGCTGTAGTAGCTGGCATAGGTGGCGAGGCAGCCCATGCCGATGCTAAGCGAATAGAACGACTGGCCAAGGGCTCCGAGGAACACGCCGGAATCGACCCGCGAAAAATCGGGCTTGAGCAGGAAGCGAATGCCTTCGGATGCTCCTGGCAGCATGCACGATGCCACAACAATGACGAGCAACAGGATGAAAAGCGTGGGCATGAGTAGCTTCGAGGCACGCTCGATGCCCCCACGCACACCCCGACAGATGACGAAATGGGTGATGAAGAGGATGGCTACAGTCCAGAAGATGGGACGCAGCGGCGACGTCGAGAACTCAGCAAAATAGGTGGTCACGTAGTTTGCATCGCCCTTCAGATCCCCTGCTGCCGAGGCATAGATGTACTGCAGACACCAACCGCTGACCACAGCGTAGTAGCTGGTGATAAGGAAGCCGGTGGTAATGCCGAGAAAGCCGATGAACTTCGGGAAGAGCAGGCGCCAACGACTTGGTGCTTCGCCGTCAGCAGCTGACGACTCGGCCACCTTTGCATAGACACGACTGGTGTTAGCTGCACCATGACGACCGATGATGAACTCACTCAGCATGCAGGGAATGCCAAGCAACAGCACGCAGCCCAGGTAGATGAGGATGAAGGCTGCACCGCCGTTCTGGCCGGTCATATAGGGGAATCGCCATACATTGCCCAGTCCGACAGCCGATCCTGCCGTTGCAAGAATGATGCCCAGTTTGCTTCCGAAGTTCGCTCTTTCCGTTGTATGTGACATAATAGTTTTCTAATGAAAATTGGTTTGAGACTGCAAAATTATAAATAATTTGTCAGAAATAAGAAAGAAATGTAAGCAAAACCAATATTTTTCATCGCTCAGCAACGTTAGGAGACGCTTTCGTAGTGAAACGGAGAAAGAACTTTGGCATTCGTCGAAGTATCTTTCGTTCGGAAATGAAAGAGAAAATTCGATTTTCTTTTTGCATTTTCTTTACTTATTCGTAATTTTGCAGCCATGAAGCAACTGACGACCTTGATTCGACAGTATCCGCTGTCGACAACGCTGATCATCCTGATATGGATATTATGCCTGACACCTTGGATTCCAGAAACCCCGCTGGACGATGTAAGTCTCATCGACAAGTGGACACATCTGGTGATGTATGGCGTGCTGACCGCTACCATTTGGTGGGAGGGCAGGCATCAAAGGAATACAAAAAATGCCAAAAGGTGGTACCTTCTGGCATTTCTGGGGCCCGTTGCCATGGGCGGACTCGTTGAGTTGGCTCAAGCATATCTAACTGCCGGCCACCGCAGCGGCGACTGGCTGGACTTCATAGCAAACTCGCTGGGAGTCTGTCTGGGCACGATAGTCGGCTACTCCTGCTCAATGGTGTCGCGCCACAGGCAGAAGGGATAGCGTAGCATGTGCTTGTTGTAGAAGCGGCGGTCGCCAGTGACCTCGCGACCAATGAAGTCGGGCTTCGTGAACGGTTCGTCGGCACTACCTAGCTCCACCTCCGCCATGACGAGACCATCGTTGTCGCCGTGGAACTCATCTACCTCAAAGGTGTGGCGTCCATCGGGACTCTTCACCAGATAGCGGTGCTTGTCGATGAGTCCACCTCGGCAGAGTTGCAGCAGGTGCTTGGCCTCATCGATGGTGATTTCCTTTTCAAACTCATAGCGTGAAAGGCCGCCGTCCTGCGACTTTCCTTTAATGGTAAGGAATGCAGTTCCTACCTCTTGTTCCTCGCTCAACCGAATGCGCACCGTAACTCCATCGGCAGGAATGTATCCCTGCCGGATATGCTTACAAGAAAAGGCGGCGCTTCGATAAGCTCCGCCTTTCCTGACCAGGAACTTGCGTTCAATCTCCAGTCCACTCATGTTTACATTCCGAAGATAGTCCAAATGGCATAGAGTACACCTAACGCAATCAGGACACCGATGATCCACATGACGACCTTCTTGCCTGATTCTTCCTGTTTCTTCGCATAAGCCTGACGCTTTGCATTGTTCTTTTTGCTCATAGTTGTAACCTCCCCCGACCCCTCCGAAGGAGGGGAGGGCCTGCCGGTTTGTGGGGAGTGGCAGGCGGTTGGTTGTTATTTATGTTTCTTGTTTCAAGTTTCTAGTTTCAAGTTATGTCACTTCGTTCCATGACTTTTGTCACGACTCGGCAAAGATGAAGCAATTTGAGTTCTTCGAACTCTGTCGTAGCTCAGCATAGCTCAAACGAGTTTGGCCCTGCCCTCGCTACTCCATCGCTTCTCTTTGCGCTCGCTGCTCCAAAAGTTTCTAGTTTCGAGCGTCGAGATCCGATGGCTGGGGTGAGGTTCCCTATTCGTCGGTGACGGGGAATTCCATCAGGTAGGCCTTGATGAACCCATCGATTTTTCCATTCATCACGCTATCAACGTCGCGCGTCTCATAGTTGGTGCGATGGTCTTTCACACGCTTGTCGTCGAAGACATAAGAGCGTATCTGCGAACCCCATTCAATCTTCTTCTTTCCGGCCTCGATTTTGGCCTGTGCCTCGAGTCGCTTCTTCATGGCGCGATCGTAGAGTTGTGAGCGCAACAGCGTGAGGGCGCGCTCCTTGTTCTTCGGCTGGTCGCGCGTCTCGGTGTTCTCAATGAGGATTTCCTCTTCCTCGCCTGTGTCGGGATCGGTATACCAATAGCGCAGACGCACACCCGACTCCACCTTGTTGACGTTCTGTCCACCGGCACCCGAGGAACGGAACGTATCCCACGAGAGCTTGGCAGGGTCTACGTAGACCTCGATGGTATCATCGACAAGTGGGGTGACGAAGACCGAGGCGAAGGAGGTCATGCGCTTGCCCTGGGCATTGAACGGCGATACACGCACCAGACGATGCACACCATTCTCTGACTTCAGGAAGCCATAGGCCATCTCCCCACCTTCAATCTCCATGGTGACACTCTTAATGCCTGCCTCATCGCCTTCCTGCAGGTTGGAGATGGTGACCTTATGACCATGGGCCTCTGCCCAGCGCATATACATTCGCATGAGCATCTGTGCCCAGTCCTGGCTCTCGGTACCGCCGGCACCGGAGTTGATCTTCAGCACACAGTCCATGGGATCTTCCTTCTGACGCAGCATGTTCTTCAACTCGAGGTCTTCGATGAGCTTCAAGGCATGCTGGTAGTCGGCATCGACCTCTTCCTCCGTGACCATTTCGTCGTGATAGAAGTCGAAGGCCAGCTGCAGCTCGTCGGCGGCTGTGCGTACAGCCTTATAGTCATTCAGCCATTTCTCGATGCCCTTCACCTTCTTCATCTGCTCCTGCGCCCGCTTCACATCGTCCCAAAAGTCGGGAGCCTGTGTGCGCAGCTGCTCCTCCTCGAACTCTATCTGCTTTTGCGGGATGTTCAAGTAGTGGTGCAGTTTCTCGGTACGGTCGAGAATATCTTTCAGCTGTTCTTGAGTAATCATTTCCTAAGCGTTTTCCTCGTACATCTTATCAATGAGTTCCTTGTAGTTCTTGTAGATGACGGGGCGTTTCATCTTGAGCGTGTTCGTGAGCTCGCCGCTCTCCATGGAGAAGTGATGCGGGATGAGGGTGGCACGCTTAATCTTCTCGTAACCGGCAAGACGCTGCTGCAGAGTGTCGATGCGCTCCATGATCATATCGTGAACCTGCTGATTCTGACACAGCTCCTCACGACTCTCGAAGACAAGGCCGCGGTCGCGAGCCCATTCCTCAACGAGACGGAACTCAGGCACAACGAGTGCGGAGACGAACTTACGCTGGTCGGCGATGACAGCCACCTGGTCGATGTATTTGTCGACAAGCAGCATGGCCTCCACCATCTGCGGAGCAATATACTTACCGTTGGAGGTTTTATAGAGGTCCTTGATGCGCTCGGTGAGGAAGAGCTCGCCGTCGCGCAGATAGCCGGCATCGCCCGTGTGGAAGAAGCCGTCGGCATCGAAGGCAACGGCGTTGACATCGTCGCGCTTGTAGTAGCCACGCGTGATGGTCGGGCCCTTCAGCAGGATTTCGCCCTCGTCGCTGATCTTCACCTCTATGCTGCTGATGGGACGACCCACAGAGCCGATGGTGTAAGGCTTGTCCATGTGGTCGCAAGACACAGTGGCAAGGCTCTCGGTGAGTCCGTAGCCCACCATCATCCAGATGCCGATGGAGTGGATGAACTCCTCGACCTCGGGCGACACATAGGCACCGGCGGTGGGGAAGAAGTGGGCATTCTCAAGGCCGAGCTGCTTGCGCACAAGGCTCAGCACGGTGCTGTTCAGCGCCTTATATTCCAATGCAAGGGCGAGTGGCGGGCGCTTGCCACGACTGAGATATTCTATGTTGTGCTTCTTACCAACGGCAAGGGCATGACGGAAGAGTTTCCGACTGGCACCCGATGCATTATCAATCTTCTCCTTCACACCCATGAAGACCTTCTCCCAGAAGCGTGGCACGCTGGACATACAAGTAGGATGTGTCTCACGCATGGATTGCTGGATTTCCTTCGGATAGGTGTTCAAGATGAGCTGTGCGCCCTCGGTCAGGCAGAGGTAGGCCCAGCCGCGCTCGAAGATATGAGCCAGCGGCAGGAAACACATCACACGGTCTTTCTCGCCGACGGGCACGCATTCGTTGTTCGCCTCCATGGCAGCGTAGTATTGTCCGTAGGTAAGGATAACGCCCTTCGAGTCGCCTGTCGTACCACTGGTGTAGATGATGTTGCAGACATCGTCCATCGATGCTTCGCTCCACAGCTGCTCCACCTGCGACTGGCGCGGAAGATTCTCTCCCAGCGCGATGAAGTCCTCGAAGTAGAGGGCATTGGGATCATGACTGCTGATGCGTACGGAACGGTCGAAAATGATGATGCGCTCGAGCGACGGACACAATGGGAACACGCGATGTGCCTTGTCGTACTGCTCTTGCTCGCCAACGAACAGGAAGCGCACATTGGCATCGTTCATCACATATTGAATCTGCTGTTCGCTCGAGGTGGCATAGATAGGTATCGACACCACACGAATGCCATAGGCACCGAAATCGGTGTACATGTACTGGATGCAGTTCTGTGCAAACACGGCAATGTTCTCCTGTGGCTGAATGCCGAGATTGAGCATTGCATTCGACACTTGCTTCACGCGAAGCGAAAACTGTTTCCACGAAACAACCTTCCATTCAAGCGAACCGAACATGCGGAAATTCAGCACCGGTTTCGACCCGTACTTCTTGGCTTGCTCATGAATGAGCACTGACAGGTGGCAATTGTTTTGCATAAGAATATCCTCCTCTTGATACTATTTTAACTGCAAAGATACTGTAAAATATGCAAAATCCAAAATTATTTCAGATTTATTTCGTATCTTTGCCCCTATCTATGACACAAAACGACTATACGAGCGATGCTGTGAGGCTCTTAGAGGAGCTTATCAGCACTCCCAGCGTGAGCAGAGACGAGACGCGCGCCGCCGACCTTCTGGCACAACGCATGGGGGAATACGGCCTCAGCTACGAGCGAAAAGGCAACAACATCTGGAGCATCGGACTGGGGTTCGACGAACGGCGCGAAACGGTGCTGCTGAATGCCCATATAGACACCGTTCGTCCCACTGCTTCGTGGGAACGCGACCCATATACAGCCACTCACGAGGGTGACCGCCTATACGGGTTGGGAAGCAACGACTGCGGTGGCGGACTGGTGAGTTTGCTACAGGTGTTGCGCATCTATAACGAACATGCCAAACAATCGGCTGCAGCGCTAAAGTACAACCTGGTGTATCTGGCATCGGCGGAAGAGGAGGTGTCTGGACAAAATGGCATCTGCCAGGCACTGCCACTGCTGCCAAGAATCGATGTAGCCATTGTAGGCGAGCCAACGGGAATGCAACCTGCTGTGGCGGAAAAAGGACTGATGGTGGTCGACCTCACGTCGCATGGCCGCTCGGGACACGCTGCCCGCAACGAGGGGGTGAATGCCATCTACGCCTTGCTCGACGACCTGCAGTGGCTGCGCCACTATCGCTTCGAGCGTGTCAGCGAACTGTTAGGACCTACGCTCATGCAGGTGACCATGATTGAAGCCGGCACACAACACAACGTAGTTCCTGACCAGTGTAAGGCGGTGGTGGACATCCGCACCAACGAACTCTATACGAATGAGGAAGTGCTGCAGTTCCTCAAGGAGAATCTGCATTGCGAGGTGAAGGCGCGTTCCACCCGTCTGTCGTCATCGTCGATAGCGAAGGAGCATCCGCTCATTAGGAAACTCGTTGCGATGGGGAAGACACCTTTCGGCTCCCCCACCCTCTCCGACCAAGCCCTGATGCCGTTCCCCTCACTGAAGATGGGACCAGGCGATTCGTCGCGTAGCCATACGGCCGACGAATATATCTGCATCAGCGAGATCAATGATGCCATCGCCACCTACTGCCAGTTGCTGCTTTGAAATTGATTGAAACAGCAATAACAAATAGCAGGGGCATTCCAACACGAATTGGAGTGCCCCTGCTTATTGTTGCAGAATCATTATCGAGCTACTATGCGAAACTGATGAGTCCCTGCACGGGTTCTGCATCTTCGCGCTTTTCTGCAGGCTGATTGCCGGCCGCCTGATTGCGGATCTCCTCAAGCATCTGGCGTGTACGCTTATAGGTTGGCGTATTCTCCACAGCCAGGATGATATCCTCGTTGTCAAGATCCTCCGGACGGAACAGGAAGATATGCGGACGACGCTTGTACTGCGTGTTGTTGCCATCCTTGCCATAGTAACGGCCGCGACGCTCCTCGCGTTCGGCACGCTTCTCCTCTTCCATCGCGATGCGGTTGGCTTCCTCCTCGGTGTGTTTCTTCAGATGACCGCCCATGCCGTCGACATCCTCGATGCCGAAGCCAGTGGCGAGCACCGTGACCTTTACCTTGTCACCCAATTCGGGATCGAGGGCTAAGCCCCATTTCAGTTCAAAGTCCTCACCGAACTTCAACATGAAGTCGTTGACATCGTTCATCTCGTCCATGGTGAGTCCGGGATTCTCCTTGCGCTCGCTGGCAAAGGTGATGGAGAGAAGGATCTTCTTCGAGTTGAAGACATCGTTGTCGTTGAGCAGAGGTGAGTTGAGGGCATCGTCGATGGCCTTCTTCACACGTCCTTCGCCCTCGCCATAGCCTGTCGACATAATGGCTACGCCACCATCCTTGAGTACGGTCTTCACATCGTTGAAGTCGAGGTTGATGAGTCCGTGAACGGTGATAATCTCTGCAATCGACTTGGCAGCGACAGAAAGTGTGTCGTCGGCCTTGCCAAAGGCATCGAGAACGGTCAGGTCGGGATAAATCTGGCGCAGGCGCTCGTTGTTGATGACGAGGAGTGCGTCGACGTGCTTCGACATCTCTTCCACGCCATCGAGGGCCTGGTCGATTTTCTTTGGACCTTCGAAACGGAAGGGAATGGTGACGATACCCACTGTGAGGATGCCAAGCTCCTTCGACACTTCGGCAATGACAGGTGCTGCACCCGTTCCGGTGCCACCACCCATGCCAGCGGTGATGAACGCCATGCGCGTTCCGTCGCTAAGCATGTTGCGAATGTCGTCGATGCTCTCCTGCGCTGCCATGCGAGCCTTTTCGGGCTTGTTGCCTGCACCGAGTCCCTCCTTGCCCAACTGCAGATGCACGGGCACGGGCGAGTCGTTGAGTGCTTGGTTGTCGGTGTTGCAAAGCACGAAGGTGACATCGTGGATGCCTTCGCGATACATGTGGTTCACGGCATTGCCGCCGCCGCCACCCACGCCGATAACTTTAATAATGCTATTTTCTTTTTCGGGCTCACCGAAATCGAGTATGCTGGGTCGATTGTTGTCTATAATGTCTAACATATGATTCTGGGCTTTGATAAATAATTAACAATCAATTTATTACGTTATAAAGAATTACTCTTCATCCTTTATCATGTCTTCACCAAACTTCTTCACACCACGGAATAATTTGTTCCAGAAACTATTCTCACGCTTCTCGCGGCGCAGGCGCTCAGCTTCCTCTTCCTCCTGGCGGCGCTGCTCTGCCTCTTCGGCATCACGCTTCCGACGAGCTTCCTCCTCGGCTTTCTTCTTCTCTTCCTCAGTCTGCACGATGCCCTTGCCGGAAATCTCGGTGATAGGACGTGGAGCGCCCTTGTGCAACGGGTCGGCAACTGCTCCAGGCTGGTCGGCAGGCGTGCCACCGAACAGGTCGCCCGTGATCTCGTCACCAGCACAGTTCATGTCGCCTTTCTCCAGCAGGCCAAGCACGGTGTTCATCATGCCATTATGGGCGGTGATTTCCATCTGACTGGCATGCACGGTGGTCGTGATAAAACGAGCCACACGGATTTTGTCGATGTGCGTATGGTTGCGGAAAGCACTCTCGATGTTGCGCATGTTGCTACCGCCACCGGTGATGATGATGCCACCCAACAGCTTGTCGATGTACTCGTTGGGCACCTGGAACCAGACGTTCTCAATGATTTCCTGCAGTCGGCCCTCAACGATATTGATGAAGTCGCGGCTCATGATGGAGCGATCCTGATCGATAGAGAGCGACAGCGAGTTGTCGATATCGCTATTATCGGTGTAGGCACTGCCATACTTCAGCTTCATGCGCTCGGCATCGGTCTCCTCCATCTGCAGGGTGGCAATGTCCTTCGTGATGTTGTTGCTTCCCAGGGGGATGACAGCCAGATGGCGAAGGATGTTTTTGTAGTAGACGCTCACCGTCGTAGTGTCAGCACCAAGGTCGACGAGCACGCAGCCGGCACGCTTCTCAGTTTCGGTCAACACGCTATCGGCCATTGCCAGCGGTGCCAGATACATCTCAGCAATGGCGATGCCAGCTTGATCGAAACACTTGTTGAGGTTGCGATAGAACGACTTACGCCAGAGGATGTTCAGGAAATTGCCTTCGAGACGTGAACACTGAATGCCCACGGGGTCAAGCTGGTACTGCTGGTCGACCTTGTATTCCTGCGTGGCAGCATCAAGGATTTCCTGCTCGGGATAAGACATGTTGCGATTGTTGTCCATGAGTTCGTTCACCATCTCATGGGTGACAACAGTCTCTGTCTCCATTTCCTTGACGATAACATTTTTCATACTACGGATGCTCTGACCACCCACGCCCACATAGACTTGAGAGATCTTGGACTTCAGCGTCGTCTCCAACTTCTTGATGATGTTGGTCAGACACATAACGGTCTTGTCAATGTTGTAGACTACACCCTTGCGAATGCAAGACGTGGAGTCTTCCTGAACGACAGCGAGGATTGAAATGCTGCCGTCGAGATTCTTTTTTCCTGCGATACCGGTTATCTTCGAAGAACCGAGTTCTATCGCTACGATAAACTCCTTTGGCATAACTATATGATTTTTATTGTTTTATTCTCTTGGCTTCTGGGGCTTGGCAGTGGCGGTCGTCGCATTCTGAGCGGCCGGCTTGCCTTGCGAGGCAGCAGGTTTCGGCTGAGCCTGAGCGGCTGGTGCCTGCTGCGATTGGGGTTGCTGCGATGCGGATGCTTGCGCCGGTGTGGCTCCCTCTGCAGCGGGTGCTGCCTGCTCTACAGGCGGTGCCACATAGACGGGAGTTTTGGGCGGTGCTGCATTGCGGCGCTTACAGATGATTTGGTTGTCGAACTCCAGATTGATATACGAGTATTTGTTCCATCCTGCCTGCGACAGACCGTATTTATAGAATTTCTCCAGGTGGTCGAGCTTGCGCAAGACAAACTCACGCACCTGTTCGTTGATTTCCTGCTTCGTCTTCGCCACGGGCAGCTGACCAAGCGCTACGACATGATTACCGACACGGGGAATGAGTTCAATGGTGCGGTCGGGAAGCACGTTGATCTGCTCAATCTGATTCTTCCACAACTCGTTGTCCATCAGCGTCCGGCTCAATGGCGAGATGTAGTTCATGGCAAACTGGCGGGAGATGTTGCCCGTAGCAATGATCAGGTCGCTGGTGTATTGCGAATTAGGCATCACGCAATCATTGTCGTCGAGGTAATAGTCTTCGCCGCTCTGGGCCTTGATGCGCACCAGCGGCAGACGCTGCGTGATGGTGATGTTCACATGTCCGTCCTGCGTCTTGAAGCATTCAGCCGTTTTCACAAACGGACTGGCCTTGAGCGTCTCCTCTATCTTTCGTGCATCGACATAGCGCATGGGCTTGCCCAGCGGATAGAGCTTCGGGGCCTCGAGACGCTTCTTGATTTCCTGCGAATTGATGAAGCCATTGGTGGCCTCATCGGCAATGTTGATGCTCACCTTAGTACACACCTTAGCCGTTTCATCCGGCTTGTTGAAGGCGGTGAAGGCAAGTACCAAGTAGGCGGCAAGCACTACATCGAGTACTATTGTAAAGGTCTTTTTCCAGTTGATATATATCTTCATTCTGTTTCTTGTAGCAACAGCTGCCAGACGACATGCGGCGAGACAGCTGGCAGGGAGTAGTTATTTTGACTTCAGCAGCTTGGCGATCTGCGGAACGAGGTTGTCGAGATTGCCTGCTCCCAACACGACCAGCACGTCGAAGTCGCGACTCTTCACCAGCGGCAACACCTCGTCGAGCGTGATCATGCTACGCTCCACGCCTGGCTTCAGACAGTCGTAGATGAGCTTTGACGTAACACCCGGAATGGGTTCCTCACGGGCGGGATAGATGTCGCAAAGCACCACTTCGTCGAGCAAGCTGAGGGCATCGGCAAACTCATGGTAGAAATCGCGGGTGCGGGTATAGAGGTGCGGCTGGAAGATGGCTGTAATCTTGCGATCCTGATACAGCTGACGGATGCTGCGAGCACTCTCAAGGATTTCCTTCGGATGATGGGCATAGTCGGAGAGCAGCACGTGGCGATCGTCCTTCAGGTGGAAGTCGAAGCGGCGGTCCACCCCACGGAAGGTGCGCATGCCGTAGCTCAGTTCCTCGGCCGTACAGCCGCTGAGCTGTGCCATCGCCATAGCGGCAACGCCATTTTCTATATTGATGGGAACGGGATGTCCCAGCTTTACGTTCTTCACGTTCTCGATGGGCGAGACGAAGTCGAACATAATTTCACCATTGCCGATACGGATGTTCTCAGCGTGGAAGTCGCCTTCGTCGAGACTATAGTCGTAGATGCGCACACCCTCTTGCACATCGACCTTCATAGCGAGTCCCTTGTGGATGATGAGCGCACCACCCGGCTGGATGAGCGTGGTGTAGTGGCGGAAGCTTTCCAGATAGGCTTCTTCTGTGCCGTAGATGTCCAAGTGGTCGGGATCGGTAGCGGTAATGACCGACATCCATGGGCGCAGCCAGTGGAAAGAGCGGTCGAACTCATCGGCCTCGATCACCACATAGTCGCTCGTTGCCGACAGCAGATAGTTGGTGCCATAGTTTTTCGCGATTCCTCCCAGGAAGGCGTTGCACTCTATGTGACTCTGATGAAGGATGTGGGCACACATGCTCGACGTCGTTGTCTTGCCATGCGTTCCTGCCACACAAAGTCCTTTATGCTTCTGGGTAAGAATGCCCAGCACCTGTGCACGCTTCAGCACCTCAAAACCCTGCTCGCGAAACCACACCAACTCTTGATGCTCGGCAGGCACGGCAGGCGTGTAGACAACCAGGCAGGTTTGAGGGTTCTTGCAGGCATGAGGGATGTCGGCGACACTCTCCTCGTAGTGAATCAGCATGCCCTCTTTCTCCAACTGCCGTGTGAGGTCGGAGGGAGTCTTATCATAGCCTGCCACCACCATGCCACAATGCATGAAGTAGCGGGCGATAGCACTCATTCCGATGCCTCCGGCACCAATGAAATAGACGGCTTTAATATGATTGATATCCATCTTTTGTTTCTCTCCTCTTGTAATTTCTTAATTTGTTATCGCTGCCGCCAGCTATTGGCGGGCGAGTTTCACCACCTCGTCGGCAATGATGCTGGCCGAATCGGGCAATGCCAGCTTCAGGATGTTCTCGTGAAGCGAAGCCAGACGGGCATCGTCGGAAGCCGTGTCGATGGCGAGCTTCAGCAGCTGTGCCGGAGCCTCGGCATCTTTCACATACAACGCGGCATCTTTCTCGACGAGGGCCATCGCATTCTTGGTCTGATGGTCTTCAGCCACGTTCGGGCTGGGCACCAAGATCACCGGCATGCCAATGAGGCAGAACTCCGAGATGCTGCTGGCACCAGCGCGGCTCACCACGAGATCGGCAGCCTTATAGGCGGCACCCATATCGCTGATGAAGTCGGTCACCTTCAGGTTATCGGGTTTTCCTTTCTGCTTCAGCTCTTCCTGAATCTGGGCGCTATAGTATTTGCCGGTCTGCCAGACGAACTGCATGTCGGAAGCTGCCACCAGGTCGAGATGCTGCAACACGCTCTCGTTGATGGTTCGTGCACCGAGGCTGCCACCTACCAGCAGGATGGTTTTCTTTGCAGGGTCCAAGCCCAGCGAGCGAACGGCATCCTCGCGACTGACAGTCGTCTCGAGCAATGCCTGGCGCACGGGATTGCCCGTCTTCAAAATCCGGTCAGCGGGGAAGAAGCGCTCCATGTGGTCGTAGGCCACACAAATCTTGCTGGCTTTCTTGCCCAACATCTTATTGGTTCTGCCCGCAAACGAATTCTGTTCCTGAATCAGACAGGGGATTCCCATATCGGCAGCAGCCTTCAACGTGGGATAGCTGGCATAGCCACCTACACCCACTGCCACCTGAGGACGGAACTCACGGATGATACGTTTTACCATTCTGTCGCTCTTCCACATCTTATAAGGCAGCGTGATGTTCTTCAACAAATTGGCACGGTTGAAACCGCAGATGGGCAAGCCCTTGATCTCATATCCGGCTGCAGGGACACGTTGCATCTCCATACGTCCTTCGGCACCTACGAAAAGGATGGCCGCATCGGGATACTTTGCCCTGATGGCATTGGCTATCGACACAGCAGGAAAGATGTGTCCGCCTGTGCCGCCACCGCTAATGATGACCCTCAATTCATTGTTCATTGTTGTATCTATATCTTTGGTTTGCAAAAATACTCTTTTTTTTTCTCAATCTCTCATTTTTCGTCATTTTTTTCTTGACAAAAAATGTTATATCTATGAAGCCAAGGCAACAGCACCCATTGCAGGACCGTCTGCCGGCATCGGTTTCCGTTTTGCCGAACGGCTGATGCTAAGGATGACACCCACGTAGATGCAATTGATCATCGTCGACGTACCACCCTTGCTGATGAGCGGCAACGGCTGACCAGTGACGGGAGCAAGGCCTACGGCCACACACATATTGAAGAGGGCCTGAATGACCAGCAGCAAAGCCAGTCCCATGGCCAGGAAGGCTGGGAAGTTGTTCTCGCAGCGGTTGACGATGCGGCCTGTGCGTATCAGCAATACGATGTAGAGGAAGGCCACCGCCACGGCTCCCACAATGCCCATCTCTTCAATGATGATGGCATAGATGAAGTCAGAGAACGCCTGCGACAGGAAGTCGCGCTCGACAGAGTTGCCCGGTCCCTTGCCCACGACGTTCGAAGAGGCAATGGCAATGTTGGCATGTGCGGTCTGTCCGTCTTTGTCGAGGTCCACCTCCGCCGGTGTCAGCTGTCTCTTATCGGCAAACTTCGCGATGCGGGCCTTCCACGTGTCGAAGCGATGGAAGACCTTGGCAAACACGCCTGGCTCTTCCTTCGGTTGGTCGACAACCTCTTCCGTAAGTGTCTGGCTGGCAACGTCTTGGCTATGGTCGGTACCCACAGCCATAATCAACACGAACAACACCACTCCAAACAACACGACGACTCCCAATAGCTTGCCAAGTTGCTGCATGGGCACACGCCCAAGAACCATCATCAGGAAGATGACGACACACAGCAGGAAGGCGGTCGAGAAGTTCTCGACCAAGATGAGTGGGATGATGAACGCACACACCACAAGGATGTACTTAAAAGCATGCTGGTCAGCGCCTTTCTCCGTCTGCATGGCACTCAGAATCTGTGCCGTCGCCAGCACCAAGGCGCCCTTCGCTATCTCCGATGGCTGGAACTTCATTCCCAAGATTCCCACCCAGCGGGCAGCACCATTCGTGCTCTGTCCGGCAAATAGCACCCATATCAGCATCAGCACCGATATGATAAGCAAGAAAGGTGTCACAATCTTGAAGTACTTGCACTTGATGTTCAGCGTGACCACCATGCAGAAGATGCCCATGAGCAAAATGCCGATGTGCTTCAGCACGGGCGATAGGTAGCTTCCATTTTTGTACGTCAGCTGCGACGAAGCCGAATAGACCTCGATGATGCTGATGATGCAAAGGAAGAAGAAGACCATCCAGATGACCTTATCGCCCTTGAAGATATTGTTTAGTGTCTTATTGATCATTGCACTTTTTGTTTTCTTTCTAGCTGTCTAGATTATCTAGATATTCTAGATTTTCTAGAGATTCTAGACTTTCTAGACTTTTTCATTACAGGTTTCTCACCAGTGTCTTGAACTGGTCGCCACGATCCTCCATGTTCTTGAACAAGTCGAACGAGGCGCAACAGGGTGAAAGCAGGACTGTGTCGCCCGGACGAGCCATCTCGTAGCAGGCGGCCACGCAGTCTTTCATGGAATGCACGTCGCGAACGGGAATACCCATCGAGTCGAAGTTGTCATGTAGTTTCTGGTTGTCGGCACCGAGGTAGACCAGTCCCACGCATTTCTCTTTGATGAGTGGCTTGATGGGTTCGTAGTCGTTGCCCTTGTCCTTGCCGCCGATGATGAGGATGGTAGGAGTCTTCATGCTTTCCAAGGCATACCAGCAGGCATCGACATTGGTGGCCTTCGAGTCGTTGACGTACTCCACGCCACGCACGCGGCAGACCTTCTCCAGACGATGCTCCACTCCGGGGAAGTCGCTCAGCGACTTGCGGATGACCTCCTTCTTGATGCCGGCAATGTTGGCAGCGAGTCCGGCAGCCAGCGAGTTATACACGTTGTGGGTGCCCGTGAGGGAGAGCTCCTCCTGTTCCATGTTGAACGGCATGGGGTATTCCAGCTTGTACTGTCCTTCCTCGATGTAGCCGATGACGCCAGCCTTCTTCACCAGCGAGAAGGGGCACTGCACAGCCTTGATGTCATACTTCTTCAGCTCACGGCTGATGATGGGATCGTCGGCCCAATAGATGAAGGCATCGTCCTGCGTCTGGTTCTGCAGGATGCGCATCTTCGAGTCAACGTAGTTTTGCATCTTGAAGTCGTAACGGTCCAGATGATCGGGCGTGATGTTGAGCAAAACAGCAATATCGGCACGGAAGTCATACATGTTGTCGAGCTGGAACGACGAGAGTTCAATGATGTAGTATTCATGCGGCTCTTCGGCAACCTGCAATGCCAGCGAGTGACCGATGTTTCCGGCCAAACCGGCATCGTAGCCCGCAGCCTTGAAGATATGGTAGATCAGGCTGGTTGTCGTGGTCTTACCATTCGAACCCGTGATACAAATCATCTTCGACGTGGTGTAACGCCCAGCAAACTCTATCTCACTGATGATGGGAATGCCGGCCTGGATGGCCTTGGCAACCATCGGGGCTGTTTCCGGGATGCCCGGACTCTTCACGATTTCCGAGGCATTGAGGATGAGCTCCTCCGTGTGCTGACCCTCTTCCCAGCTGATGCCACGCTCGTCGAGCATCTGCTTGTATTTATCCTTGATCTTCGACATGTCAGAAACAAACACGTCGAAGCCTTCTTTCTTTGCCAATACGGCAGCACCTACGCCGCTCTCAGCGGCACCTAAGACAACTATTCTTTTCATGTTTCTTTACTCCTTCTTATCGCATTTTCAGGGTGATGATGGTGAGCGCAGCCAGGATGATGGTGGTAATCCAGAAGCGCACCGTGATTTTCGACTCGTGGAACTGGCGGTGTGGCCACTGGCGGAACACATACTGACTGGTCTCGTCGAGTTGCGAGTCTAACTTTCTGAAGTTATCGTGGATGGGTGTGGCACGGAACACTCGCACCCGTCTGCCCTTTCGCTTGTAAATCTTGAACACCTGCGTCTGAATGATCACGCTCAGGCTCTCCACGAAGAAGATGCCACACAGAATCGGCAGCAGCAGTTCCTTGTGGATGATGATGGCTCCGACACCGATGATACCGCCAATCATCAGCGACCCCGTGTCGCCCATGAACACCTGTGCCGGATAGGCATTATACCAGAGGAAACCAATCATGGCACCGATGAACGCACATAGGAACACCACCAATTCCTGCGAACCAGGAATATACATGATGTTCAAATAGGAAGCCATCTCAATATGGCTCGACACATAGGACAATATGCCCAACGCCACACCGATGATAGCTGAGTTGCCGGCACACATGCCATCCATACCGTCGTTGAGGTTTGCACCGTTCGACACGGCCGTCACCACCAATATGGTCATCACGACGAACAGAATCCAGCCGGCAGCGTTCTTATGCTTGCCGCAGAACGACATGATGTCGTCGTAGCCCAGGTTGTGGTTTTTCACGAATGGGATGGTGGTCTTCAGCGATTTCACCGGTTCCGACTTATGCGTCACCACGGTCTCAATGCCTTGCTTCTCAGTGGTGATGTTCTCATGGATGACGGCATCGGGACTGAGCCAAAGCGTGAGGCCCACAATCAGGCCAATCGACACCTGTCCTACAATCTTATACCTTCCTTTCAGGCCTTCCTTGTTGCGGCGGAAGATTTTAATGTAGTCGTCGAGGAAGCCCAGGAAGCCCAGCCAAACGGTAGTGCCGATCATGAGCAACAAGTAGATGTTGCGCATGCGTCCCAATAGCAACACGGGCACCAAGATGCTTACGGCAATGATGATGCCACCCATGGTGGGAACTCCTATTTTCTTCTCGCCAAACGGATCGATGCTACGGTCGCGGGCAGTCTCCGAAATCTTGTGCCGCTTCATATACTTGATGAAGCGCTCGCCAAACCATGCCGAGATGAGCAGCGAGAGAATCAGCGTGAGCAACGAACGGAACGAGATGTACATCCACATGCGTGAGCCCGGAATGTCGTATTGCTCTAAAAAGCGAAACAGATAGTATAGCATATCTTTGATTTTTTGTTACTTTGTCACTTGGTCACCTTGTAACCTTGTTACTTTGTTACTTTGTCACCTTGTTACTTTGCAAAAATGTCGCGCAGCACTTCCTTGTCGTCGAAGTGGTGCTTCACGCCTTGAATTTCCTGATAGTCCTCATGACCTTTACCGGCAACAAGGACGACGTCGCCCTTCTTAGCCAGCATGCAGGCCGTACGGATGGCCTCGCGACGGTCGACGATGCTCAGCACCTTCTTCATCTGCTTTGAGTCGAGGCCGGCCAGCATATCGTCGATGATGGCCTGCGGCTCCTCGAAGCGGGGATTGTCGCTGGTAATGATGACACGGTCGCTCTGACGAACGGCTTCCTGAGCCATGAGCGGACGCTTGCCCTTGTCGCGATTGCCACCGGCACCGCAGACGGTGATGACGCTACCCTTTCCGTTGAGCACCTCATGAATAGCGTTGAGCACGTTCTCAAGGGCATCGGGTGTATGGGCATAGTCGACGATGGCAGTGAAGCCCTCCGGTGAGTAGAGGGGTTCCAGACGTCCGCTAACGCTATGCAGTGTGCTCAGCGTCACAAGGATGTCTTCCGGCTGCTTGCCCAGCATCACGGCGGCGCCATAGACGGCCAGCAGGTTGGAGACATTGAACTTTCCGATGAACTGCACGCCGACTTCGCGTCCGTCTACCTCGAGATACATTCCCTCAAAATGACATTCCAAGATGCGTGCCCTGTAGTCGGCCATCTGGCGTGTGGAATAGGTTTTTACGGTTGCGCGTGTGTTCTGCACCATGAACAAGCCGTTCTTGTCGTCGAGGTTCGTGATGGCGAAGGCGGTCTTCGGCAGCATGTCGAAGAAGGCTTTTTTCGCATCGCGGTAGTTCTCGAAGGTCTTGTGGTAATCCAGATGGTCGCGCGTGAGATTGGTGAACAATCCGCCGGCAAACTGCAGCCCGCCAATGCGCTTCTGGGCAATGGCATGGCTGGAGCACTCCATGAAGGCGTAGTCGCAGCCGGCATCGACCATTCGGGCCAACAGGCGGTTCAGTTCGATGGCATCGGGCGTGGTGTGTGAAGCGGCGACGGCCTCGCCTTCGATGTAGTTGCAAACCGTCGACAACAGACCACACCGATGCCCCATCTTGCGGAACATATTATATAATAAGGTGGCGATGGTGGTTTTGCCATTGGTTCCCGTGACACCCACCAGCTTGAGTTTCCGTGAAGGATCGCCATAGAAAAGGGTGGCAACAGGGCCTACGGCATCTTCCGTCGACGGCACCTGCACAAACACGGCACCAGTCGTATCTTCAGGCAAGTCTTCACAAAGCACGGCGGCGGCACCTTGCTCGATGGCTTTCGGGATGAAGCGATGGCCATCGACCTGCGTGCCCTTCATCGCCACGAACAGACAACCCGTCTCAACCTTACGGGAGTCAATCTCCACTCCCGTGATCTCAGTCTCACAATCGCCGACAATAGCCGTCGGCTTGATGTTCTTAAGCAGTTCGCTAAGTTTCATATCTATTCAGTTTCTTATTCTACACTTCCAACAGCAACTCGCAGATCTCGCCCTTCTTGATGAGATGACCGGGCTCCAGGCTCTGCTTCGTCACATGGCCACGGCCCTTCAGCACCACACGCACGCCACGACGTTCAATCTGGTATACCGCATCGCGGGCACCCATGCCTCTGACATCGGGAATCACCATCTTCGATGTTTCCTCCTCGCGGTTCAGGGCAATCTGCTTGTTCTGCTTGTTCTCGGCCTTTCCCCAGATGGGATTGCCCTCGGTATAGCTACCCGTCCAATCGGTGTTGGCACTGAATCCCAGCCGCGACAGCACATAGTCGGCCGAGCCGAGGTTGCCGTTCTTCACATCGGGAATGAGCACCGATGCCGAGTCGCGCGAGTCTTTCACGTCGAGCCTCAGGTTTTGGGCAAGGATGCCTTCAGAGATGTGATGGAACACCACGCCCGACATGCCGCCACCCGAGGCAGGAAGTCCCGACTTCTGAATGCAGACGATGCACGAATAGCGCGGGGCGTCGGCAGGGAAGAATCCGGCAAAGGACAGCAGATACTGCATCGTGCCGGAATGATAGCCGCCGGTGCCATGCGAGATCTGTGCCGTACCGGTCTTGCCAGCCACCTTGAACGACTTCGAGCCGGCCTTCTTGCCCAGTCCGATGCTCACCACCTGTTCCAGCATGGTCTGCATCTTCTTGATGGTCTCGGGCTTGGCTATATGCTCGCGCATCACCACGGGCGGATACTCGGCAATGATCTGACCATTCTTCATCACCTGCTTCACAAAACGAGGCTTCATCATGCGACCGTTGTTGGCAATGGCATTATAGAAGGTGAGCGTCGAGATGGGCGGCACCTGCGTCTCATAGCCTATCGACATCCAAGGCAGGGCAGTGTTACTCCAGTTGGCCCAGTGGCGACCGGTTTTGTCTTTCTTCGGCATGCGGATGCGGGCAGGCGACGAACCCATGAGAGGAATCTCGAGGTCGTCGGCAATGCCGATACGGTAGAGGGCCTCCACAAACTTTTCGGGCTGGTTATGATAGTATTCGTCGACGATGCGGCTCACGCCGATGTTCGAGCTGACCTGCAGCGTCTGCGGCAGCGTGAGTGTGCCATATCCGCCCTTGCGCCAGTTGTGGTCCTTCATCTGTCGGCCGTACATCGGCCACACGCCACCACCGGTCTCCACGCGCTTCGTCGTGTCGCACTTGCCTTCGTCGAGACAAACCATGATACTTGCCGTTTTGAACACCGAGCCGGGCTCCAACAGGTCGCTCACGGCATGGTTCTTAATCTCGCGATACTCGCCATCGCTGCACTTCTCCATGTTCACGATAGCCTTGATGTCGCCCGTCTGAACCTCCATCACAATCGCTACGCCCACGTTGCCATTGATGAGCTTCAACTCATCAATGACGGCACGCTCTGCCAAATCCTGAATGCCCACGTCGATGGTGGTCACGATATCGGCACCGTCCACAGGCGGGGTGTCCATGATGTCGAGGAACTTGTTGAGCACCTTCCTTCGGTGTATGATGCCATTCTCACCACGAAGGATGCTATCGTAGCTCAGCTCCAGGCCGAAGCGCGCAGAGTCCTTGCTGCCGTACATCGTGCCGATGGTACGACCGGCTGCCGACCCGAACGGGCGCTGGCGGGCGTTGTATTCCTCAATGTTAAAACCGCTGCGGAACGACGACCTCACGATGTAATCGCCATCCGAGCTCTCGGTGTTGAACGGTAAGTTGAAAATCGGGAGCGCCTTCACCTCCGAGAAGGTGTTGAAGTCGACGCGCTGATTCCAGATGGGCCAGTGGCGCGAGCCTTCCTCCCCATTCTTCTGTATTTTGTGGCGTCCTTCCTCCAGGTGCTGCTTAAACGCCTCGGCCGACCGCTCCGGGAAGATCTGGCTCAGGCAGAGGCAGATGGTGTCGAGCTTCGCATCCCACAGCGAGTCGTTGCCGGCAACGCGCAAGGCCTGGAAGTCGATGTACATCTTGAATTCAGGCAGCGACGATGCCATGAGCTGGCCGTCGCACGAGAGGATGTTTCCGCGATTGGGCTTCACGCTCACGCTGTCTTTCTTCACACGGTCGGCCACTTCCATCCAGTAGTCGCGCTTCGCCGTCATGATATAGAGGGTCTTGCCCACCACAGCAGTAGCCAGCAGCGTCATCACGATGACGATGAAACTGTAGCGGGGCATGATTTTCTTATGGTCGAACTTGCTCATACGTTGTCAATTCTTCTTTGTGTGTCTAACAATCTGTTTCTTCGTTCTCGTGTGTCTCTACTCTTCAGGAATCTGTATGATGTAAGCCGGCTGGCTGGGAATCTTCAAGAGGCTGTCGTTATTGGCCTGCAGCAGTTCCAGCACACGGCTCTCGCGGCTCTTCTCCGTCAGCTGGCTGCTCGTCGACAGGGCCTTGTACTTGGCATCCTGCAGTTCCTTCTGCAGTTTGTCGATTTCAATGAGGTCCTGCTGGCAGCTATAGCGGTTCGAGATGTAGAGCACCACGAAGAACGTGATGAGGAGGAACAGCCAAATCTGACGGCGCATGGTCTGGGTAGTCAGAATGTCGCCACCGAGAATCTTGCCCAGGGTGAAGTTCTTCGACATCGGAGCCTCGTCCTCAATGGCTTGCTCGCGAATGACTTCCTTCAGCGTGGGGCCTTCACCGCCACTCTTCACCTCTTGCGCGGGTTCCTCTTTCGCATCCTTCGCCTCTTTCGCGTCAGCATCCACAACAGCCTTGGCAGCCGACTTTCTGCCGGCGGCCTTCACCGTCTCCTTTGCTTCCAGCGGCGTCTCGGCCACCTCGGCTTTCTCCGGGGCGGCGGTCGCTTCCACTGTCAGCTTCGGACTGTTCTTCATCTCTTTCGTCTCGTCCATCTTCTTTTTTTTGATTTCCTTTTGTCGTTGTCACGTCAGCATTTCTCGGCAATGCGAAGCTTCGCACTACGGCTGCGGGGGTTGCGCTCTTGCTCTTCGGCATCGGGGGCAATCACCTTGCCGTTCACCTGTACGAACGGACTCGTGATGCGACCGAAGAAGTCTTGCTCCACACGGCCTTCCACATTTCCCGACTTCATCACGTTCTTCACAATACGGTCTTCCAGCGAGTGATAGGTGATGACCGACAGGCGACCGCCCTCTGCGAGCAGGTCGGTAGCGGCCAGCAGCATCTCACGCAGGGCATCCATCTCGTGGTTCACCTCGATGCGCAGCGCCTGGAAGAGTTTCGCCATGTCCTTTTTCACGCCACGGTCGTCGCCCTTGCCGCCGCGTCCCAGCAGAGGCTCGGCCAGTTGCATGAGCTGACCGGTGGTCTCCAGCGGTTGCTGCTCGCGGGCTTTCACCACAGCGGCGGCAATGCGGCGGGCCGTCTTCAGCTCCCCATAGAGGTAGAAGATGTCGGCCAGCTGCTGCTCCCCATAGGTGTTCAGCACCGTGGCGGCAGTCGTGCCCGCCCGCTTGTTCATTCGCATGTCGAGGGGAGCCTCGAAACGGAACGAGAAGCCACGGGTGGCATCGTCGAAGTGATGACTCGACACGCCAAGGTCGGCCAGCAGGCCGTCGATGTGGTCAACGCCGTAGAAGCGCATCCAGTTCTTCAGATACCTGAAGTTCGAGCGCACAAACGTGAATCGGCTGTCGTCGACGATGTTCCGCTCGGCATCGGCATCCTGGTCGAAGCTGTAGAGGTGTCCCTCTGCGCCCAGCCGGCTCAGGATTTCGCGCGAATGGCCACCACCGCCGAACGTCACGTCCACATACGTGCCGTCGGGTCTGATGTTCAGACCGTCGATGCTCTCCTTCAGGAGCACTGGCACGTGATATGTCTCAGCAGTAATAATCATTGTCGGTGTGGCATTCGTAAAAGCCAGCGGGGCATCAGCTCCGGCCGGCCACGTTGATTAGAGCGGCGGCAGCTCCCCGTCCATCACGCTCTGCATGGCTGCTCCAAAGTCGGCAGCAGACATCATCGAGGCTTCCACCTTCTCGGCGGCCCAAATCTCGATGGTGTCGCCATTGCCGGTGAACTTGATGGACTGCTGAATGTCAGCCAGCTGCAGATAGCGCTTCGGAATCAAGAAACGACCATTGCCGTCGAGCGTGAGCAGCTCAACTTGCGAAACAAACTGACGGAAAATCTGCTGGTGCTGCTGGTTGTAGCGATTCAGCCGCGAGCGCACCAGGTCCATCTGCTCGTTCCAGACGCTTTCAGGATAGAGTACCAGACAGTCCTCAAACACGTCCTTGCGCAGCACCAGGTTTTCCTCGCCCGATGTCTGTAGCACCTTGCGGAAAACGGCCGGCAGGAACGCACGTCCCTTTGCGTCGATTTTTGCTTCTATGTTTCCTAAAAAACGCATACGTACTTCTTTATAAGTAGAAAACGACTACAAAAGTAATCATTTTTCCCCACTTTCCTCCACTTTTCTCCACATTTTTTCAAATTTAACTAAAATTCACTTTGCTTTTTGCTCATTTCAGCGATTTCGTGCAAGAATTCCGGCCCGTCTCCTGTGCCATGCTGGTGGCACGGGGCTTTTTCATGGTCGCAATTCTTGGCGCCGTGCACCTGCATTCAACATGACAAAATGAGGAAAAAACACCGAAAATGATGCATGGAAGTAACTTTTTTCGTGAAAAAATGCTCACTTTGTATTTTTTTTGCTATTTTTGCAATTTGTAAGAGGCAATCTCTACATCAAAACCTATTATTCTCACATGAACGAGGACCACCCGGAATCATGAGCGAAACGATACAAAAAACGATTGACATCGACAAAGTGCTACGCGACAAGATGGGCGACAAAGCGAAATGGGTGCCCAAACCTGCCGTGTCGTGGCTAAAGAAAACCATTCACCAAGACCGTGTGAACGCCTTCCTCTGGGAAAGCCGCGAACTGAAGGGAACACCTTGGCTGAAGGCATGTGTGGACTATCTGGAGATGACCCTGCAGCTCGAAGGCCTTGAGAACCTGCCCGACAAGAACGACGGCAAGCTCTACACCTTCGTCTCAAACCATCCCCTCGGCGGCATCGACGGCGTTGCCTTAGGCAGCATCATCGGCGAACACTACGACGGCAACTTCCGCTACCTGGTCAACGACTTGCTCATGAACCTCCCCGGACTCGCCCCGGTTTGCATTCCCATCAACAAGACTGGCAAGCAGAGCCGCGACTTCCCGGCAATGGTGGAGGCAGGCTTCAAGTCCGATCATCACATGCTAATGTTCCCTGCCGGCCTGTGCTCGCGCAAGCAGCCCGACGGACAGATTCGCGACCTCGACTGGAAGAAGACCTTCGTCGCAAAGAGCGTCGAGACGCATCGCGACGTGGTGCCCATCCACTTCGGCGGACAGAACTCCGAGCGCTTCTATAACATCGCCAACTGGTGCAAGCGCCTGAACCTGAAGTTCAATGTCGCCATGCTGTTCCTCGTCGACGAGATGTATAAGAACGTCGGAAAGACCTTCCGCGTGGCCTTTGGCAAGCCCATCCCTTGGCAGACCTTCGACAAGTCGAAGACGCCCGCCCAGTGGGCCGCATGGGTGAAGGAACAGGCCTACCAGCTATAAGATCCCCCGTCGCCCGACACCCCGCGAAAACCTGGTGAAAAAGAAGAAACGAAAAACTTGATACCCTTCATGGAACAACCCATCATTCAACCGATTGACAAGCAGTTGCTCAAGAGCGAACTCACACGCGATCGTCAGCTACGCATGACGAACAAGAGCAACAACGAGATTTACGTCGTCACAGCACACAACGCACCCAACGTGATGCGCGAGATTGGCCGACTGCGCGAGATAGCATTCCGCGAGGCTGGCGGTGGCACCGGCATGGAGGTCGACATCGATGAGTTCGACACCTGCGAGAACTGCTACAAGCAACTCATCGTATGGAATCCCGAAGCCGAGGAGATCATTGGCGGCTACCGTTACATCTTCGGCACCGACTGGGAACTCAACGCCGACGGACAGCCCATCCTCGCCACAAGCCACATGTTCCATTTCTCTGAAAAGTTCCTGCGCGACTATATGCCCTACACCGTTGAGCTCGGCCGCTCGTTCGTGTCGCCCGACTACCAGAACGTGCGCCGCAACACCAAGAGCATCTTCGCACTCGACAACCTCTGGGACGGACTTGGCGCGCTCACCGTGCTCAACCCCCACGTGAAATACTTCTTCGGAAAGGTCACCATGTATCCGTCTTACGTGCGCCGCGGACGCGACATGATTCTCTACTTCCTCAATAAGCACTTCGGCGACAAGGAAGGGCTGATAACTCCGATGAAACCGCTGAAAATTGAAGCCGACCCTGCCGAGATGGAAGCACTGTTCTGCGAAGACAGCTTCAAGAAAGACTACCGCATCCTCAACTCCGAGGTGCGACGCCTGGGCTACGACATCCCACCGCTCGTCAACGCCTATATGAGCCTCTCGCCAACGATGAAGCTCTTCGGCACCGCCATCAACTACGGCTTTGGCGATGTCGAGGAAACGGGCATCCTCATCGCCGTCGACGAGATACTCGAAGACAAGCGCATCCGACACGTCGACTCATTCATCCGCGAACATCCCGAGGCGTTACGCATCGCCACCGATGCTCAGCGGTTAATCGCAGCGCATACCCCCAAGAGGCCATAACACATGGCCTCTTTCTTGTTGTCTTCCAGCACCACGCAGCAACCCCAAACCGAACAAACGCAACACAAAAAACGCCGATTTCATCGGGGCTGGCGCGCAAACCACCCTTCGCCATCGTAGTCCCCTCCTTCTTTCCCCACTTCGCTCTGAAAGCGCCCCCCTTCGGGATGTCGAGCGGCCGCTTTCGTAGCGGAGTGCGGCCTGAAAGGCCAACAGCTGCCAGCCCAGGGCATCGCCCTGGGTTTTTATGTATGGCATCTATAATCGCCCTGAAAGGGCAAAAGCCTTTGCCCCAAACATATTATTTATCAAGAATTTGAGAATTAGAGAATTTTTTCTTCATGCAAATGAATTGACAAGAATTCGCCGCAAGCGACGAGAATTGCTGCAAGGAAATAGGAAATTGCTTGCAATTTCTTCTCAAATTCTCATTAATTCCCACTCAAGAAAAGAAAAATTCTCTAATTCTCAAATTCTTGATAAAAAAACTAGGCAAACCTACTTGCATTCTTAAGATAAAGCTTTTGCCCTTACAGGGCGGGCTTCCCCTTGCATCATACAACCCAGGGCGATGCCCTGGGCTGGTAGCTTCTGGCCTTTCAGGCCGTCTTAATGATCAATCATCGATGACGACTTTCCTCGATGTCCCATCGGCACTGCGCTCGATGCAGAGGCCGCGTGGCGATTGCAGACGGCGGCCAGACAGGTCGTAGTAGGTCTTCTTGCCGGCATCGGCTGCTGACCGATGCTCCTCGATGACCAGGGAGCCCTGGTCGATCATGAAGATATACGTGTTCAGGCTGCGTGCCGGCAGGGGCACCGTCAGCTCGTTGGTAGGTTCGCTGATGTCAATGGGTTGCTCCTGGCAAAGCGACTCGTTGCCTGTAGAGAGCAGGTGTGTGCCACTCTTCACCTTATAGGGCAGGTTGAGCTTCAGGTCAAGGGCATTCTTCGTGGTGTCGATGGCCATGACGATGAGCGAGTCGCCCTTGATGTATGCCGACGTCTCGAATGCCGAGTTGGTGCCCGTGGAGACGGAGGCCTTGGTGCCGAGGCGTGTAGAGCCGGTGACGTGCTTCGAGAAGTGCGACATCACATAGGCTCGCGGCAGCAGCTTGTTCTTCGTGTTTCCGGGGTTATACTTTGCCTCGCCCGTGCCGACGAATGCCCAGTGGGCACGCATATACCAATAGATGTAGCCCGTGCATCCGGCAAGCATGCACTCGTTGAGCTCCTCGGCGAAGATGAGCTGCTCGTGCCAGTTGGGCAGGCGGTCGATGTTGTCGGTCACCGAGTGCTCCGTCATCCACACCTCCTTACCATACTTCGAGGCGAGCACGGCGGCCTTCTTCATGTTGCCAAGTGGCGGATGTCCGTAGAGGTGTCCGGCGACGATATCAATCTGGTTGCGTGCCGTCGCGTCGTTCATCAGCGGATCGGAGTATTTCGGGTCGAAGCCCAGCGGCTCTGCGCTGATGAGACGCACCCCTTTGTAGGTGTCGCGGTCGAGCAGGTGGGCATAGTTCTTCACCAGGTCCAGCTGCTGCTGCGGCGTATAGAGGCACCCCGAGTAGCTCACCCACCAGTCGGGCTCGTTCTGAATCGACACCGCATCCACGGCGACGCCCTTCTTCTTCATCCATTCCAGGAATGTGTTCAGCCACGGGAAGAACTTCTCGTAGCAGTCCTTGCGCAGCTCGCCGCGCTGGTTTCCCTGGTCGTCGGCATTACCGCCCTGAGCGGTGCCATTGGTCTTATAGTCGCCCGGTGGCGACCAGGGCGTACCGAAGACGATGCCGCCGCGCTGCTTCACAATCTTTGCCGACGGCAGCGAGCCATTCCAGTCGTAGGGCGAATCCCAGTTTCCCCACTCCGGCACGATGACATCACCGATGAAGTTCGGTGAGATCTCCATGCGCATGATGTTCAGTCCAATCTTCGACTCCTTGCCATAGAGCAGTCGCACGGGCTGTGTGTCGTTGCCAAACGGACACATGGCACCATCGCAGCATGCAGCACCAAAGCCTGTCACCGTCTGGTAGCGCGTGTCGCTCACCGTGACGGTGATTACTCCTGCGCGAGCAGCCGTAGCTGCCACCAGCGCAACAATCGTAATGATAATCTGCTTCATTGAGGTTTTCATTTTCATTTCAACATGCAAAGGTACAAAAAAACATCGACGTATCAAAACAATTCTGCAACAATTAATCAATTAATTTTCACAAAAAGGGAAAAAAATACGACGGGAACAAAAGAGACAAAAGGAACAAAACGGGACAAAAGAGACAAAACGGGACAAAAGAGACAAAAGCGATGCTCCCACTGCCAAAAGCAATGCTTCCCAGCACCCAAAAGCAATGCTTCCAGCACCCAAAAGCAATGCTTCCAGCGCCCAAAAGCAATGCTCCCAGCGTCTAAAAGCATTGCTCCCAGCAGCTAAAGGCAATGAGATAGCGATGCGAAAGCATTGCTTTTGCTTTCCGAGATCTATACTTTTGAGAAGAAGGAGGCTGCCTCCCATGAGATAGAGCCTCATCCACTCTTTTTCCTATTTTAAAAAAATAGCCTCCTCATCCTCCTCCTCATTTCCGTTAGCGATGCCGCTAACGGTAGAGGAAGAGGAGGAAGAATTTATTCTTCCTACTACTTCCCAATCTTTATCTTTATCCTTATCCTTATCCTTATCTTTATCCTTATCTTTATCCTTATCTTTATTATGCATTGCCAAAAATGCCGTGGCATCATTCGCATGTTTTGCCTATCATTTTTAGGTCGTTTTGTTGAATATTTTCACAAAATATTTCACACTTCCATGCCGAATTACTTCTGCATCATCATTGTCTTAAAACAGCCCATTCGGTTCGTGGCATCATTGCCTTCTTATGATGCAAATCTTTCGTAATGCAGGCTTGATCCATGACTTATGCATTCTGTTTGTGCTATAGAAGAGCAAGCATTAACTTTATTTATCCCCAAAGACTTGTATGAGTCGAGTTTTTTATCTACTTTTGCACACATAAAAAGACAGATAAATCGGAATTTAGCAGCTATGGATTGGAAAGAAATGTTTCATGGAATTATTGGATATCACAAAAAGACAATAGTCTCAGATGATATTGTGGAAAAATTCCCTAAGTTAAGTGGAAGGTTGTCATCGATTATTCAAGAAGTTCCCTGTACACGTAATGTCTTGTATTTATACAAGCTCAGGAAAGGGTTTTCCAAAGAGTGGAAATGGTGGGCTATAGAAATGATGGAAAAAGGATTCCAGACACCAGGCATCATTCAATTAGCAGGTGAGGATATGAATATGAATCCCTTTGAATTTTCATCACTTATTGAAACCATTTTTCATGAATTGGATTTGGACATTAGCAATGATGATGCATTCTATCAATATGCTCTATGGGTGGCTCATCAGGTTCTCGACGGTATGATTTCAGCTGAAGAAGGCTTTAAAGAATTAACTCAAGCTGCAATAGACACAGACTATCACAAAGCCTTTTTGGAGTTCTATTATCTGGAAGAAAACGCAGACCTTTTGCGTGACCATCTACCAGGGTGCTATGGCGATGGGAATATGCGCGAAGATAATATAGAAGCATGGATGCACCAATATTTTGAAAAGTTAATCAAAATCAATAAATGATATAAATTCCAATTTAGCGGACAATAAAAACAAATATGAAAAAGCAACTATTTTCATTTCTCTGCGTTGGTCTCATGCTCACGGCATGCGGACAGCAGAACAAACAAGAAACGACTATGGATTTCGTAGACAACGTAAAGGTGGCACACTCTGACAGCGGCCACATCAATCTGGACAGCCTCCAGTGGACGCGGGAGCCTGCCGCATGTGAAATCAAGAATGATACCATTCGCATCACTACCGCTCCGAAGACCGACCTCTGGCAGCGCACCTACTATCACTTCCAGAACGACAATGCGCCCGTGCTGCAGATGAAGACGCGCGAGAAGTTTTTCAGTTTTGTGGTGAAAACCGACTTCACTGAGAGTCATCATCGTTTCGACCAATGTGGCATCGTGATGTATCTCGACAGCGAGAACTGGCTGAAGGGCTCGGTGGAATACGAGAACGAGGAGTTCCAGCATCTGGGCAGCGTAGCCACCAACAATGGCTACTCCGACTGGGCCACGACGGCCATTCCTGCCGATGTGAAGACCATGTGGTACCGTTTCTCGCGCCGCGAAGATGACTACTGCATCGAGTGCTCCGCCGACGGCGAGAAGTTCAGCCAGATGCGCATCTGCCACATGTATGCTGGTGCCGATGAAATCAGTTTTGGCATCTATGCCTGTTCGCCCGAGGAATCATCCTTCACGGCCGTCTTCTCCGACATGAAGATTACGGAGTGTGTCTGGAAGGCTCACGACGGCCAGCAGCCTGACAAGGATTAGTAACAGACAAATCGGAATTTAGATATGAGTTTTTATAAGCAGACAAAACGTTTCCTGCTCCTGCTGGCATTGCTGTCATCAGAGAGTTTTGCAGATGCACAGATTAAAGTTGAAGCATCAGAAACAGTAGAATTGATGTCCATTATTTCACGCACGGCCGGTTTTCCTGAGTATTGCATGGATAATGGCGGGCAATACACGAGCGACACAGAGACATGGTTTTCCGCGTATGGACAGCACCCGACTGTCGCATATTTCAAAGAACTGCGAAAGAATTGTAGCATATCCTACGATGCTGTAATGTCGATGGCCGTCCATCTTAACACTGACGGACAGAAGGTGTCATTCACAGGAGAAAAGAGTGACCTCGAAAAGCGTTGGCAGAAGGTTGAAATTGATACCTTCCTCATCCGGCTCAATCAGTTCTATTCCGATACCCGCTTCCACGAATTCTACAAGCAGCACCAGGCTTTCTACGAGTCCGTACTTCAGGCATATGAGGAGAACGTGATGAAGTATTTTCACCAAGATTGGTACCCCCAGTTCTATGGAACGGAACCGACAGAACGGTTCCGTATCATCATTGGTTTTACCAATGGGGGTGGAAACTATGGCACGAACAGGCAAATGATAGGCAAACCCAAAGAAATTTTCGCCATCTGCGGTTACTATACTGACGAAACTATGAACAGTCCTTTTGAAAATGGAATGGACTATGCTTCGACACTTATTCATGAATTCAACCATTCATTTGTCAACTCTTTGTACGATACAAATGCCGTTCTGCTTGACAGCATCGGTAAAACACTGTTAGGCCGACATTATCGCGGCATGAGCAGTCAGGCCTACGGAAACGCCGCTACGGTCATCAACGAGAGTGTCGTCCGTGCAGCAGTCATCATCTATATGCAGGAGAACGGCTTCGCTTATGACCAGGTAAAAAAAGAAATGTGCGCTCAGGTAGGAAGAGACTTCCTCTGGATGCCAGAACTAGTTACCACCCTACGTTATTACTCCAAGCACCGAAATCGTTATAAAACATTGGACAACTATTACCCCGAAATAGCCAAGTGCCTGAAGAAATATCTGAAAGAAGAAATGAAAAGAATAGAAAAATCATTATAACCTTATAAGACGAGGGTACTTTATTATGTATTAAGTTAAATTCCAATTTATCACTGTCAATAAGCCTTCCATCAGGAAGCCATTCCGCCTGTCTTCAACAAAAGTTCTTCTGTCTCGTCAGTCTTCAAAAAAAGTTCGTCTGTCCTGTCTGTCTTCTTTCATCGTTCGGCATTTGTTTGTCAAATTAATTCATAAATTGCAAAAAGTTCATTTTGGCAAGTTATAAGCAGATTTATAGCCAAATTTAAGCAATTACGTAAACACTTGTTAACGGATGGGAACCATTTAATCCACATAAATCAACACTTATTAACACGTTATAAACATTTATAAACAGTTATAACGAGCAATTATTGAGCAAATTTGGGTTATAAACGGGCAAATTTGGGTTATAAACGGGCAAATTTGGGTTATAAACGGGTTAAATTTGGGTTATAAACGGGTTAAATTGGGCTAAATTTGGCTTGCTTATTGTCGAAATTCAAAGAAAAAGAAGTCCATCCAACCGGTGTTCTCTGCATACAGATGCTGCGTGCCGCGATATTCAAAGCCGAGGCGTTCGTAGAGCCGATGGGCAGGGGTATTGGAGGCTAGGGCATCGAGGCGAATGGCCTTCATGCCACAACTCTGGGTAAGACGGATGGCCTCGCGAATCATCTCTGAGCCGATGCCCGTGCCCTGACGATCGGGGCTGACGGCAAGGATGTGAATCACGGCCACCTCGTCATCTGCCACTTGCCGGCTCCACTGTATCGCGTGATAATCCTCGCCCTGATACATCGTCAGAGCCACAGCCGCAATGATTTCTCCACCTTCTTGATATACATACATGCTCCCTTCGTCAATATAGGCCCTGATGCCTTCTTCCGTCGGGTGTTTACCTTTGCTCCATCGAGCATACGTGGCCATCTCTGGAGTACGTTCCGTCACATCATCGTAGAAAGCGATGATGGCGTCATAGTCGTTTTGTGTTGCTAATATTAATTTCATTCTTATTCTGTATTGCATGAGGGTGTGTCAAAATAGAGCAGGGGTCAATTTTGACACACCCACACAGATGATTACTCTATTGGAATCTGAATCACGGAGAGCCATTTCTCTGGGTATTCCTGATTCCAGGCCCCGTCGATGTAGCACGTGCGATGTTGGCCGACAGGCTTCAGGCCATGTTCCTCGATGTAGCGGAAGGCCTCAGTGAACGACTCGTAGAAGCGTTCGTAGGGGCCGACATGCTTCATGCAAAGAGCCTTGGGCACGGCGGGGAGGCGCTTGAACTGAATGATGGCGCTGTCTTCACCCATCTCCTCCACCTGTTCACAATACTCTATGTCGACATCGGTCGGTTTGTATTCACTGTCGTGCTCAACGGTGAAGCAGTAGCCCGGCGGCGGACACTTGCAGCCGAGGCGCTGCATCTCGGGTGCAATCTTGTTGATGCACATCGGCCCGATGGCGGCATAGTCGGGCAATACTTCGCGATGACTTGCCACGATGATTTCGGGCAATGACTGAATGCTGAATTTTTCCATTTTCTTCATTTTTTTGCGAGCGTTCCTCCAGTCGATCAGTTGATTGCGACGGGCAATCAGTTTCCGCAGCTGAGCCTCCGTTTCCTCAATCTTCTCGGTCAGTTGGCTGATAGTGGGCGTGCATGAATACGATTCACACAATTCCTTGATTTCATCCAGCGAAAAGCCGAGTCGTTGAAGATCGCGGATGTTCTGCAACTTCTGCATTTGTTCAATGCAGTAGTAGCGGTAGCCAGTCCACTCGTCTACCTCGTCAGGTATCAGCAGTCTCTTCTGCTCGTAATGACGCAAGGTCTTCACAGTGACTTGCATCAACTTTGAGAACTCTCCGATTTTCAACCTTGTTTTCTTACTCATATCGCGCGATGATTCTGAAGTTAGTTTCAAAATCAGCTACAAAGATAGTGCCTGCCCTAAGGGACGAGTCAAGAGAAATGAAGAAATTAACATGGATTTAACATATCACTTGACCTTCGGTCGAGCCTGCTTGCGCTCGGCAGAATTCAAGCATGGCTTGATTCTGCTCTCGCTAAAACGCAGCTGTGACCTTCGGTCGAGCCTGCTTGCGCTCGGCAGAATTCAAGCATGGCTTGATTCTGCTCTCGCTAAAACGCAGCCTTCATGGATGGCGGCAAACGTGGCAACTGCTGCTACGATTGAGATGGGGATGACAGACACAAATGTCATGGGGACTGCGATGAAGAGTAGGAATCCCGTTACCTTGTTTGCAATGGTGTGAGGAAAGCTGCAGTGCCCATACATCACCAGTGCCGAAAGCTGATTCATGACTTTTATCGCCACAATGACTCCTGCCCACAGCCATAGCCATTGCGGCAGTTCGAGTATCGGCAGAATCCGGCAGGCACAACATGCTACGAAGCAGATGTCGGCCAAGCTATCCAGCAACGCTCCCGTCTTGGTGACACACTTCAGCTTCCGAGCCAGCCACCCGTCGGCGATGTCGCTGATGCCACAAACGATGTAAAGCACCCAAAATGTACTGCTCGACACATTGCACGGCAACAGGGCAACGGCTCCCACCATTCGGAGCGACGACAGGATATTCGGCAAACATTTCATTGGGCCTCAGCAGGTGACTTGACTTCACATTCAGATTGTATGGATGGTCTTCTGCAGTTCTTCCAGGAATCGGGTGGCGTGCGAGCCGTCCATCTGGGCATGATGGAACTGGAAGGAGATGGGGAGTGTCACCTTCAGCCAGCCTTTGCGGTAACGGCCCCAGGAGAGGAAGGGGTTGTTGTAGATGCCGCTGTACTGGTTGACGATGGCGTCGAGCTCAGTGCCGGTGACGGCGGATACGCCGACGATGACGGCCTCATCGTCTAGGATGTCCTGGCAGGTCTGGCCGACGGTCTGTGTGAGATGCAGGTAATGGGCATTGAACTCTTCCAGATCGTCGCTGACGGGAACATCGCAGAAGCTGAGTCCACCCTTTACGTTATCCACAATCATGTTGATGGCCATACGGTCGTATTTGTACAGCTTCCCCTGTTGTGGCAACATGTAGAACTCGTCGATGGTTGATGCAGCACGGCCGATGCACCAGCAGAGCAGCATGTTGAACTTCATGCCGCGCCGACGGCTCACCTTGCAGAGCCGCGTCACGTCGAAGGTCTTCGTGAACGTCACCATGGGCATGGGCGACTTAGTCCATAGCTCGAAGGCGATGGACCGATTGGTGTCGTTGGGATTGATTTCCTGTTTCATACGTTTATGATTAATTTCCCATTCAGGATTCTCTTACGCAAGCCTTTCAATGCTGGCTTGTAGTAGTCTATTTCCATCGCCTCAATGGTGCGTTTCAGTTCGTCCATCAGTTCTGGATAAAAACTACACATGCGATAGGCAAGTTTCATGCAAAGCGTTTGGATGCCAGGTAGTTCTTCAAAGCTAACCATGTGCTCAAAGCAGAAGTCAAGGAAATCCGCCCGCAAGTCGGCCTCTTCCATCTTCAATCGCTCAATGATGTTCAAGGTCAACCGACAGACAGAAGAATTCTTCGTCTGCATGGCTTGGTCTATCAGTTCATTGAGAATGACCTGTAATGCTGACAACTCTTCGTCGGTTGCTTTGGTCAGTCCCCACAAGGCACTCCTCGCCACGCGATAGTCATTATCAAAGACATACCGTCGTGCAAAGCCGAGGAAATCGCCCTCAGCTTTGACGTCTTGGTAAATTTCCTGCGCACCTCCCTCGCTGAATGTCTGCCTTAATCTCTCACTCGTTATCGCCATGCAAGTAGTTCTTTTATCGGTTAAATTCCAGTCTCAACACTCTGATGGGACGGTCCTTCCCTTGGTACTGGTTTTCGTCAATGCAGGTTTCGCCTGTAGGAACAAAACCACATTTCTCCATCACTCGGCCAGAGGCGGGGTTGTCAACAAAGTGACCGCTGATGAGCGATTTGATATCAGTCGTTTCCTGGATATGGTCTAACATCAGCTGCAGAGCCTCCGTGCAGATGCCCTGATTCCAATAGGGCTTCGCCACCCAATAGCCGATGAGTGGCTCTCCTTCGCGCGCTGGCAGGTCACACTCACACGAAGAGCCATAGCCCATAGCACCTATAGGCTTTCCCGTTTCCTTCAACTCGATAGCCCAAGTGCAAGCGGCGTCGTTGAATACTGTACGAATGATCTCCAGGCTCTCCTCCACGCTTTTGTGCGGCGGCCAGCCTGCACGAGGTCCCACATCCGGGTCGGATGCCCATTTGAACAGTATCTCCGCATCCGATTCGCGCCAAGGACGCAATATGATCCTTTCAGTTTCCATTACTCAATGACAAAGCTGCGAGGATAGTAATCGCTGTAGAAACGGCCGTCGGTGGCGGTGAACTTCAACACGCAGTAGTTGGGGTCGGTGACGCCGCCGGGGTAGTACTCTGTGTCGCCGTCGCGCCAGATGAGTTCCTTCGAGGCGGCATCGGTGAGCACCTCCATCGTGCCACGCAGCATCATGCCCTTGAAGCCTTCAGCATCGCAGAAGTAGATACTAGCCTTTGGATTGGCCTTGTAGTGGGCGACGCGGAGGGAGAACGTGTTGGTGGTGAAATAGAACACCTTGATGCCTTCGCGCACTCGCGGCGACAGCATGGCCTTTGTGCAGGGATAGCCGTCTGCGTCGACCGACGAGATGAACGCAATGGGCAGCGTGTCGGCCATGTTGGCGATGAGGTCTTTCACACCTGCCAATGCAGGATTCTCGGGAGTTGCCTCACCGATGGTCAGCTCCTTGCGCCAACGCTTCAGGTGGGGGAAGTACTGCTTCATCTGGCCGATGTACTCCTCTTTGGTGATAGGCTGAGGCAGGTTTTTGTTTACCTCATCCACGAACTGAGCGCAGTGTTCAATCATCTCGTCCATTGTGCAATCCTGAAGGAACTTTCCGTCGCGATAGCAAAAGATGCAATACTCCTCGTTCTTGCTTCCATCGGCGTTTGTGCCGAATACTTCTGGGGTGAGCGGCATGCCGCAGCTCTGACAAAACTTTTGTTCCATATTATGATGTGTTAAGTTAATGATATATGATATTTTGTGCAAAGATAATTAATTTCTACCAGTATTGATGCCCGTCTTTCGGGAAAAGATTGTAATTTTGCAGTTCGAAAACCAAAGCAAACGATTAGTCATGGAACTCAACGAACTCATTAAAGACTGCTCGCGCAGACAGAAAAAAGGACTGCATTTCATCTTGACATCCATCCTGATTTGGGGACTGATACTGGCAGTCTTCCTCACCGATTTGAACATCAATCAGAAGAACATCGTCACTTTCTGCTGCTCAGCCATCTTGCTTCCTGCAGCTTGGATGCTGTCGAAGGTCTTGCACATCGATTTCGAAGGCAAGGGAAACCCGCTGACCAAGGCAGGCTTGCTGTTCAGCATCAACCAAATGCTCTACATCCTGATTGCCATGTGGGTGTTCGCAGCTATTCCCGAGAAGATGCTGATGGTCTATGCCATGATTTTCGGAGCTCACCTCATGCCGTTCTCCTGGCTTTACGACTCGAAGAGCTATCTGGTCTTCTCCATCGTCATCCCGATTCTCGCACTTGTCGTCGGACTGCTCTATCCGCCATCTGTCTTAGCGGTCCTGATGGTCGTCGTCGAGGCGGTGTTCGCCTGTTGCCTCTTCAGGGAATGCAAGGGCATAGGCCCTGCGGGCGATGAAAGTGCTTCGCACGGGTAAAGCCCTATGGGCGGGTAAGGTGCTTCGCACGTGTAAAGCAGCAGAGCTGCGGGTAAGACCCTGCGGGCGTGTAAGACCCCAAAGGGGTCACCCTTTCAATAGCCGTAGGTACGCCGCAGGCGCACCTACGGATTGCGATACATACACCTTTTATCGACTCTGAAAGAGTCGCCTAACAGCCAGCAGGGGCACTCTTTCAGAGTGCATGCTTGTTTACTACTTCCTTCCGTAGGTCGTCCCGACCCACGGCTATTGAGCGGAGACGCTTTCAGCGTCTTGTGTCATCTGCTATATTACTGCCTTCTTAATTCTTCGCATTCGAGGATGCAACTGAGAAGTGCTGGACGATGAACTGCCAGACGGCAGCTTTGTCGCTGAGGTCTACTTCGTAGTCGGGTGCCATGAATGTGTCGTCGACCGTTGCCGCATCGGGGCGGGCGAAGTACTTGCACGAGATGGAGCCGAGGACATCGGTGTTAGGAAGCCTGTAGGGCATGATTTCTCCGTAGTGCGACGGCGGGAAGGTAGATTTCGTGCCGATGATGGTTCCAATGTGGTTGTCGCGGGCAAGCGTCATCAGCATGCCGGCACTGCTGAAGGTTCTCGGCCCCATGACGAACACCACCTGCCCCTCGTAGAGCTTCGGCTGCTGATAGTCGGCAGGCATCTTCGGTGCGGGAATCTGGTACAGCTCGTCCTTGTGCCCATCGGCCTCCCAGTTCTTCTTCACTTGTGCAATCCCCGGATTGTAGCTCGCCATGAGGTCGGAGAAGCGCAGATAGGTCGTGAAGTTCTTCAGCTTGTCGATGGGATAGAGATGTTCAAGCAGCTGGCCGCAGAGCTGGCTACTGCCACCGCCGTTGTACTGCGCATCGACCACCAGCGTCTTGATGTGCTCTTCCTCCATCTTCGCAAACATATCGTTCAGGAACTTGTCGAAGGGATAGTCTGACGCGCTCATGCACCTGTTGAACTGCAGATAGCAGATGCTCTCTTCGGGGAAGAACCTGTAGTCGTAGAACGAGTTGTGGGGACTCATCACCTGCGACCTATCGACGTCTTCCACGGCATCTGCCGCCCCTTTCTCGCTTCCAGTCTTCTTGGCCTCCTGCATTCGTTTCACCGTAGCGATATCGGTGTGCTTGTCGCGGAGGGGTCCTAACGCGGCGATGAGGGCATCGGCAAAGGCTTCGTCAGACGCCATGTCCTTGCATTGCTCGAGCAGAGCAGCCTTCTTGGCGAACCATTCCGTGCGGCGTTCGGGCTTGATGTAGTAAGGATGCGTGTCGGCAACCATGTCCATGAAGAGGATGGCATCCTTCTGATACTTGTTGCCCGTCTGGTATTCCGGCACAGCCTGATAAGCGGAGTCGCTGAGGGACTTGAACTGGTTCAGTGGGAGTTGCCCGAAGCACTGGCTGGCGCCTGCAAGCAGCAGTGCCAACATCATTCCACAATACTGATAAAACGTCTGTTTCATAATGGTTGATGATTATTATTGTTCCGGCAACTGTCCGGGCAAGCGGAGCTTTACTTTCTTTGGGAATGTGGCTTCGTAGGCTTCAAAAGCCTCGGGGTTCTCGTCGGCCACGAAATAGCCCTTGGGAGGACAGTAGGTTGCCTCGGCGATGCCATTCTCTTTCAGCCAGCCGGGGATGAGCTCCTGAGCGAGGAAGAAGGGAACCTCGGCATCTTTTGGGAAGTCGTGATAATGGATGTTGAACTTGCTGGCGAGGCAGAAGCCTGCATGCTTGTAGAAGTCGATGTTCCCCTCCATGCAGATGAAGCCGACACCCATCTCGCGTGCCTTCTCCAGCGCATACTGCAGCAGCTTTAGTCCGTAGCCCTTGCGCTTGTAGTCGGGATGGATGCTGATGGGGCCGAAAGTCCATGAGGGGACATGCCGCCCGTCGTCGAGCACCAGCTCGGCCTTCGAGAACATGACATGACCGATGATTTGATCGCCGTCCTCCATCACAAAGTCAAGCTCTGGGATGAAGTCGGGGTTCGTTCTATATTGGTTAAGTACAAAATGCTCTGTGCATCCAGGACGATAGACGTTCCAGAATGCCTCGCGGGTGAGGTTTTCCACCTCGCGATAGTCTTTGGGTTGTTCCAGTCTGATATTCATCATTCGCTGATAAAAGATTTATTCTTTATTCCTTTGTGCAAAGATACGGATAATATTCTATTGTTCCAAATCTGCACACTAACATTTTGCGCAATGTACAATTTATACGGTTGGGGGAGGGTCTTTACATCCTCGCCTTCTGCTTCTCGCCGGCGCCGGAGCCGCGGTACTTCGAGTGGGCTTCGTTGAACTTCCACGTGAGGTCGAGGGTGAAGGTGCGACGGGCTGGGTTGTGGACTGTCAGATCGCGATAGCCGTAGATGATGGCATCGGTCTTGTTGGTATTGAAGATGTCGATGCAGCGCAGGTCGGCAGTCAGTGAGCCGAGACGACGCAGATGGAAGTCCTTCTGCAGGCCAAAGCTGCCAAAGATGCGTGACTTTGTGAGGTGGAAGTTGTTGTACTCTCCCTTCGTGGCCCATTCCACATCGGCACTCAGGCGGAAGTCGTGAGGCAGTTCGATGGTGTTTCTCCATGAACCGTTGAACCAAGGCTGCGAGAGGGTAATCACCTCGCCAGTGGCAGTAGGCGACTTGTAGTTCTGGAACATCGCCACGACCGACCATGTGGGATGCCACGAACAGTTGAGAGATGAAAGCTGAAAGTTGAAGGTGGGACGGGCGGAAGCGACGACGGTGAGACGGTCGTAGTCCTCTTGGCTGTTGATGGGGCGCACAAGGCTGACAAACGGGTCGGCGGAACCGGGATAGGGCTCGGTGGACATCGTCTCAGCGTCTTTTATGCGGGCATAGTTCAGCGTCAGGTTCATCCATTTGTAAGCACCGTTAAGAACGAGGCTGTGGGTGTAGGTAGGCCTTAGGTAGGGATTGCCGCTCTGGTAGGTGTAGCGATTGATATATATCGTTGAGCTGGTCAGGTTGGCATAGTTCGGACGTTCGATATCACGGCGATAGGACAGCGAGAGCTGCACCTTGCCGACAGGAGCGGAGATGACGGCCGTTGGGAACCAGTCGCCGTAATCGCGGCACACCTCGTCTTCCTTCTTACCAAAGTTGAAGTAGTCGTTCGTCAGGTGTTCATAGCGCAGACCCACCTGGGCGAACACCTTGCCAAACTGGCGGCCATACTCAGCGAAGACAGCAGCCGACGTCTCATTGATCTCTGTGTCGGTGGTCTTCACAGGAACAGCATCGGTAGCCATGAAATCATAGGCATCGGTGCGGAGGTTGTATGTGTACTCGCCACCGAGTGAGAAGTTGCCTTGCCAGACGGGATAGCCGAAGATGAGTTTCGATGCCCAGAAGTTATTACTGCTGACGGTGGTGCTTTCGATGCTGCGATTGACGGGACTGCCACCTGTTTCCGTCGTCACCTCCTGCGTGTTGCTTGGCGACTGTGTGTCGTCGAACAGACCGTCGACGTTCATGTCGATGCTCAGCTGGCCCACCTTGCCATTGTAGTATGCATTAAAGATGTGCTTTCTGAACATGTCTTCTTGGATGATATGGCTCTTTGAGCGCTCTTTGAAAATGCCATTTTCATAGCTGTCGGTATAGAACATGCTGTTGAAGTCACTATTTGGGTGGCGGTCGTATTTGTAGAACGCACCGAAACTGTGGTTCTCGTCCAACATGTAGTTCACCTGCAGCTGCGGCGACCAGCCTTTCCAGATTTTCTTCGACTCCTGCGTGCTGACACCCTCTATCTTATCCGGTCCGGCATAGTAGGTCAGGGTGTTCTCCTGCAGCGACTTCGTGTGACCATAGCGGCCGGCCCAAAACGAAGCGGTGATGTCAAGACCGCCCTTGCGGTAGTTCACATCAAGGTTGTTGGTCAGCGTATGGTCATACTGATAGATGCCACTGAGGTAATTCTGGAAACTAAAGCCTTCGCCCTGCGCCTTTTTCAGCGTGATGCGCACAACGGCCTTCGTAGATGCAGCATAGCGGGCACCGGGATTCTGGACGACGTCCACATGCTGTATCTGGTCGGAACGCAGCCGGGAGAGTTCGCTGTTGTCCTGCACCCGCCGGCCATTGATATACACCTCGGCATCGCCGCGACCCAGCACCTTTACGGCACCGTCGCGCTCTGCCTCTAATGACGGAATCTTCGACAGGGCATCGTTCACCGTGCCTGCCTTCTCCAAGATAGTGCCTGCAACGGTGGTGCGCATGGCGTCGCCCTTCACGAGTGTTTTCGGCAACTGGCTCTTCACAACCACCTCGCCGAGCATCTGGGCATCCTCTTTCATGGTAATGGTCAGACCGTTGGCGGCCTTGACGAACATGATCTCATAGCCCACGCAGGAAAGCTTCAGCAGTCCGTCGCTGGCATTGGTGACGATGTGGAAGGCACCCTGTTCGTCGCTGACGGCGCCTTGCACGAATGCCGAGTCGGGCAATGAGAGCAATACCACGTTCACAAATGCAACGGGCTGCCCCTTTTCGTCAATTACTTTTCCACTGTAGTCCTGTGTCTTCGCTGAAGCTGCAACAACCATCATCCATGCAACAGCCAGGGCAGCGAGTCGGTAAATCATCTTTTTCATTATTTTATTTGTTGGTTTTTGTTTGGGTTCTACCTTTTCCCTTTATTTCTCATACTTAATGTTCACGCCTCCGAAGAAGTTACTGGCAACGATGTGCAGGCAGGGTGCACCGGGAATGGTTTGATGATTGGTGTCGTCGCTGATGCTTCCGAGGAAGTTATGGCTCTTCACCGAAAGGTTCACGTTCTTTGGGACCAACAGTTCAATGCCACCCGCGAAGGTGTGGATGTCAATTTCCTCGTCCTCGGTGATGACAGCCTTGCGAAGGTCCATGCGGATGCCGCCAAAAAGTGCATCGAGTCGTACGCCGTGAAAGGGCTCGCCATCGAACGTGTACTCGTCGGCACCGAAACTTGCCGAGCAGCACATTCGCTTACCGCTATCGCCGAGGGGCAACGGGCGCTGCAGCCACTGGCCGCAATCGTGCGAGAAGCCATAGATGATCAGTTCAACACCGATGTAGAGGATGAGGAATACTGCGAAATACTCCGGCCAGGGATGCTCCCAGAGCCAGTTCAGTTTGATGATTCCCCACATGTTTGCCAGCTTCAGCAATGCGGCAACCACGAAAATAATTCCAATGATAGTTCTTCTGTTCATAATTTTTTGTTGTTTAAAATTTGCGTTCGTTTTTATTTATTTGACGGCAAAGGTAGGGCGTTTTGTTGCATCTTGCAAGAATTTGGGATATTCTGCAGGGTTTTGTGACGAATGGTTTGGCGGTTTACGGAAAATGCACTAATTTTGCATATTGTATGAACAAAGGACAAAGAGAAACATTCACTACCCGCGTGGTCAGCACCGCCTTCGTGACGCTGGCCTTGGCCGTGTTCAAGCCCTTCGGACTTGATGCATTGCACTGGCAGGCATATGTCCATTTGGGGAATGTGTTTTTGCTGGGTGTTGTGGTTTGCATGGTGACAGACGTCATCTTGAAATATGTGGTGAAGATGCCCAGGTCGTACGAGCATGGGGCCAGCTACATCATTCGTCGTAATCTCTGGTTCCAACTCATCAACACGCCGCTCGTCGCCTTCGGCATCTGCCTGTATCGCCATTTCGTGTTGAGCGACCGCGTGGAAAACAATCACCTCTCGTGGGGTAACTTCTTCGAAACACTCCTCATCATTGCTTTTTGTTCCTTTGCCATCGGACTCTATTGGCGGTTCAAGTATCGTAGCAAATATCTGGCAATGGAACTGGAGGAGACACGCCAACTGAACGAGCAGCTGATGAAATCGCAAGAAGCGGAGAGCATTGAGCAGCCAGCGGAAGACGTCGTGCTCACTGGAACCACCAATGAATCGGTGGCGCTGCAGATTTCACAACTTTTATATATAGAAGCAGTTGGCAACTATGTGAAGGTTTGCCACCTGCGCGACGAAAAAGCACACACCGACATGCTTCGTGCCACCATGAAGCAGACCGAAGATGCGTTGCAAGCATATCAAATGATTGTGCGCTGCCATCGTGCCTTCCTCGTCAATCTCGGGCAGGTGGAGCAAATCGTCACTAAGTCGGGCTCCATGCTACTCGTCATGAAGCACACGCACGACTCCATCCCTGTCTCGCGCAGCAACATGGCAGGCGTGAAGGAAGCCATTCAGAAAGTATGATATTTCATCCGTTTGCCAGCTCATCGCTGCGAATGCCAAGGGCAGCCATGAGCGAGTAGCCAAGCATCTCTTGTCGGAAGTTTCCACCTTGTAGGGGTTCCATCGTGAAGACGGTGACACGTTTGTCGTCGGCATCTTGTCGGCGCAGCGTTTCGCGCAGGTCGTCGTAGAGAGTGCCCTCTTCAGCATTGGGAACAATCATCACACGCTTCACTTCAGGCTGCTGCAGGGCAGTGCCCACGATGTCGAGCAACAGGTCGTCGTGGCTGACGAGCTGGTCTTCGGCCGTGACTGCACTGATCGTGAACTCACCAAGCTGGTCGTCACGGAAGGCTTGCCCGTTGAGCTCGGTGTCGAACTGCGACGGGGTGAAGTTCTCAAGACGGGAGCGGTTGCGGTTGTGCAGCAGTACCACATGCGTGTCGGAGGCCGTGCGCAAGCCACCATCGAGTGCGACGCAGACGAGCCATTGTGCCATATCGGCCTGTGGAATGCGACGGCCGATCATGCGTTCGAAGTTCACGATGAGATTAAAAGCGACGCGGTCGGCATAGTCGGCGTCGGCAATGATGATGTTCTCGCTCCAGGGCGAGTGTTCAATAGGTTGTTCCATTTGTGAAGAGATACAAATAAGCGAGGCCAAAGGTACGAATAAAAGTTTAAAGTTCAAAGTTTAAAGTTTAAAGTTTTTGATTTTTTTGGTGTTTTGCACAAATTGCATTATCTTTGCAACCTACAAACAATCATTTTGACAGAATATGAAGAAGAGTATTTTAGACGGAAGAGACGCCCTGCGCGCCGAAATCCTAAAGACTGCCGAGGTGGCGGGCTATCTGTGGCAAAACGGATGGGCCGAGCGCAACGGTGGAAACATAACTGTGAACATCACACATCTGGTCGACGACGAGATCAGACAGCTGCCTGCAATGAGCGACGTGAAGTCCATCGGCGTCACGCTGCCTCAGCTGAAAGGCTGCTACTTCTACTGCAAGGGGACGGGCAAGCGCATGCGCGACCTGGCTCGCTGGCCTATGCAGAACGGCTCCATCATTCGCATCCTCGACGACTGCGCCAGCTACGTCATCATTGCCGATGAGGTGGTGATGCCGACGAGTGAGCTGCCAAGTCATCTCAGCGTGCATGCCCGCCTCATCGAGACAGGTTCGCCCTATAAAGCCACCGTGCACACACATCCCATCGAGTTGGTGGCCATGAGTCACAACCGAGCATTCCTGGGCAAGGACGTGCTGACACGAATCCTTTGGTCTATGATTCCCGAGACAAAGGCTTTCTGCCCGCTGGGCTTGGGCATCGTACCCTACACCTTGCCTGGTTCGAACGAGCTGGCCGAGGCAACGCTGAAGGAACTCGAGGAATATGATGTGGTGATGTGGGAGAAGCATGGTGTATTTGCCAAGGGCCTCGACGCCATGGATGCCTTCGACCAAATCGACGTGCTGTCGAAGTCGGCCAAGATCTACATCGCTGCCCGCCAGATGGGCTTCGAGCCCGAGGGCATGAGCGACGAGCAGATGGCAGAGATGACGCGCGCTTTCAACCTGCCTCGCTAAGCTACACTCTTGCTATCAAAATAAAAAACGGACTACTCGGAAACACTGGACCATCCAGATGATCCGAAATCTCCGGAATAATCATAGAAAATAAGTATCAACTCAAAAAACGAAAAGACAATGAAAAAAATGTTATTGAAGATGGCCGCCATCGCAGTGATGGCCGTCATGGGCTCACAAGTGGCTCAGGCACAAGCCGTGATCACCGATGCCGTACAGCAAGAAACTCAGAAGGAAGCCCTGAAGGCTCAAAAGGAAGCCAAGAAGGCCGAAAAGGCACAAGCCCAGGCTCAGAAGGAAGCTAAAAAGGCTGAAAAGGAAGCTAAGGCTCGCGAGAAAGCTGCCAAGAAGAAGCAGAAGGAATTAAAGAAGCGTGAGAAAGCCAAGGCTGATGCCAAGAAGGCTGCCCGCAATGTTGAAAAAGCTCAGGCAAAGGCTCAGAAAGCTGCCGAGAAAGCTGCTGCTAATGGCGACGACCTGAAAGCAAAAGCCAAGGCCCTGAAAGCCGAAGCCGATGCCGTAAAGGCTCAGGACAAAGCTCAGAAGGCTGCCGAGAAAGCAGCTAAGCTGAACCAATAGCAAAACAATACCTTGCCAGCATAGGGAAAGTGGCAGGAGTAAAAGAGAAAGGAGTCGTGTTGTAGTCGCTTTTCTCCATTATCCCATTTCTACACCCCTCTATGCTGGCGAGGTTTTTCCTTTTTCTCTCACTCCTACTGGGCGGCTATAGCACAGCGGTGGTTATACGTATGCCTATGACAATGGTTACCTTATGCCTTTTTGATGTACATTCGTAATCATATAACCTACAAGAAACATGAAATATAAGCTCATCCTCATCGCTTTACTCTTTTCGGGTCACATGGCCGCACAACCTCTTTGCATCCCTACTGTTCAAGAGGTAAAGCCGACTCAGGGCTCAGCGTCATTTAGCCAGTTCAGCCTCATCGCCTACGACAACACATCCCTGCAACCGGTGGCCGACTATCTGAGTCAGACATGGGCAGCGTCCACGTTGCCTTCTTCGCTACAGAAGAAAGGTACGGCAAATGCCATCTTCCTTTCCCTTCTTCCCCGAAAAGGCGCGAAGGCGGCCAAGCTTGGCGACGAAGGCTATCAGCTGACCATCGGCCCGAGGGGCATCATCATTCAAGCCGCCAGCAAGCGAGGAGTCTTATGGGGGGTGCAGACCCTGCTTCAGATGCAGGAGACGAGTCCCTCCCTACCCTACGGCATTTTTGTCGACAAGCCCGACTACCCCATTCGTGGCTTTATGCTCGACTGCGGCCGCAAGTTCTTCCCGTTGAGCTACCTCTACTCGCTCGTGCAAGTGATGTCGTACTACAAGATGAATACCTTGCAACTCCACCTGAACGACAGCGGCTTTTTTGATCAGTTCAACAACGATTGGGATGAGGCCTATGCAGCCTTTCGCATGGAAAGCGATCTCTTTCCTGGTCTCACGGCCATCGACGGCTCCTACTCGAAGCAAGAGATGCGCGACTTCATCCGTTATGCCGAGTCGATGGGCGTGGAGATTATTCCTGAGTTCGACACACCTGCGCACAGCCTTGCCTTCTCGCACTACCGTCCTTCACTTGCCAGCAAAGAGTTCAACCCCGATCACCTCGACCTTCGCAACCCTGAAGTCATTCCATTCCTCGACAGCCTCTATGCTGAATACCTCGGTGGACCCGACCCCGTTTTCTGTTGTCCACGCTTCCATATTGGCACCGATGAATACAACAACAGCGATTCTACCATCGTAGAACGCTTCCGCGAGTTGATTGTCCACCTTTGCAATACCGTAAAGAGTTATGGAAAACAACCCGTCTTCTGGGGTTCCTTGACGCATGCTAACGGCGTGACACCTGTTCCCTCCGACGGTGTTCTGATGAGCCTGTGGTACAATGGCTATGCCGATCCCGTAGAGATGCACAAGCAAGGGTTCCACATGATTTCCATCCCCGATGGACTAGTGTATATCGTGCCGGCTGCGGGCTACTACTACGACTATCTCAACCAGAAGCATCTCTTCCAGCATTGGAAGCCGTCGCTGATTGGCAACGTGCATTTCCCACACCAAGACCCGCTCATCGATGGGGGCATGTTTGCCCTGTGGAACGACATGATCAAGAACGGCATTTCCGTTGGCGACTGCCATGATCGAATCCTTCCTGCCATGCAAGTCATTGCTGAGAAGAGCTGGAACGCCCTGCGCGACAGCACCGATACGGCGTGGGAACAGTGGAAAGCGCTCGCCGGAAAGCTCAACGATGGTCCGCTCGCCGATGAAATCGGACGAAAAAGCATGGTAGAAGACATTGAGCTAAAGCCCAATTCCAACATACTCACACCTCCCGAAAAGGGCTGGAGGGTTTGCCAAATTGGCTATCCCTACACCATCTCCTTCACCATTGATTGGGCAAAGGAGGCTCCCGGCACAGTGCTCTGCAGGAGCGAGCGCAGCACCTTCTATCTCTCTGATCCCATCAAGGGAATGCTTGGCTTCAGCCGCGACGGTTACCTCTTCAACTTCAAGTATTGCGGAAAGCCGGGCAAGCGCGAAACCCTTCGACTGGAAGGCGACAGCGAAGGCATCAGCCTCTATGCCGATGGCAAGCTCGTTGAGCGTCTGAAACCCGACGTAGGCTATCGCTCAAACGAAAAGAAAACCACCTACAAAATTATGCGAACCCTCGTCTTTCCCTTGCAGCAGACTGGTAACTTCCATAGCAAGATCACCCATTTCAGCGCAAAAAGATCATCCAGATAAATTATGTCATTAGAGAGATGAAACAAAACAGCCCTGCCACACGTGTGACAGGGCTTTATTTATTACCTTTGTTTAGAGCGTGAGGAAAGGCTTAGATATCCTCCCCGTACCGCTCACGAGTGATCTGGGCAAGCGACTTACCACGGGTGTTGGGCATACCAACTAAACCGACTACAAGCGAGATGAGCAGCAGGGCGATCATGCAATAGGCAGCAATGGTAAATCCTTCGCCGTTCTCGCCATAGATATAGGTAAACACCAGTCCCCAAACTGCTGACAAGCCACGCACGATGAAGAACATCAAGCCTTGTGCACCAGCGCGGAACCTGGCAGGGAACAGTTCACTTCCCCACAACGCATAGAAGATCTGCACGGAGCTTCCGTTGTTGATGCCCCACAGAATGGTGAATACCCAGATGCCGGCGATGTTGGTCACACCGCCTCCGATGACGAGTATCCAGGCGCTGAGGGCAGCAACGAGGCCGAAGATGTAGAACAGGCGGTGGGCTACCTTGTCGACGAAGAACGAGATAATAAACGTGGTGACGACCACGAACACCCAGCTAATGGCGCTGAGCATGTTGGCAGCTTCGTTGCTAAGGCCGCCGGCAGTCTCGTAGATATGCGGCATGAAGAATCCCATCACCGATGCCACAAGGTTCCACGTCAGATAGATAGTAGCCAGGAAGGCCACCATCTTGACGGCCGTGTGGTTGGTGAAGAGCAGTTTGATGTTGTCCACAATGCCACTCTTCTCATCGGATTTGTTGCTCTCGAACTCGGCACTCTCCTGCAGGCGTCGCTGGAGGTTCCAGGCGATGAAGGCCACGACGAAGAGTGTGAAGAATACCACACGGGACGAGAACACCTCGACAGCGGGTTGGGCTGCGTCAGCACCGATGAAGGCATGTGCCAACGACTCCACAGGTCCCCAAAGGAAGCCGCCTGGAGCGAAGAGCATGCCGAAGAACAGAATGACCATCGGTCCGAGTCCCCATGACATCTGCGAGATACAAATGTTGCGACCACGATTGGTCACCTCGCTCGACTCGCTGATGTAGGTCCATGAGGCTGGCACGCCGATGCCTACCGAGATGCCTGTGATGAGGAATCCGCATAGCAGCATGGGATAGCTGACTGACAGCATAACAATCACGACACCCAGCATATAGACCAGCAGGTTGTAGGTGAAGATGAACTTACGTCCGAACTTGTCGGCCAGGAATCCACCGATGATGGCACCGATAGCGGCACCCATCGCATTGGCACTAAGGGCGTTCAGCCATCCGAGGTGCATCTCCGAAAGACCGAGATAGTTCTGCCAAAGAGTGATGCCACTCGATCCTGCCACAATGGCTCCTGCATCGAGATAGTTGTTGAGAGAAACGGCGAGCGTACTCCTAAGAGACCCTCCCCGACCCCCTCCCGTAAGGGAGGGGCGCTCCTCTTGCGTAATATTGCTCTTATGATTCATTTTAAAAGTTCAGTTTGAATGGTTTTTATGACATTTCCGATAGAATTGATAATTTCTTCATTGCTGAAGCGTATGACGTGGAATCCCAATCGCTCTAGGCGGAAGGTGCGGTACTCGTCATATTCTTGCTGTTCTAATTCAGAATGATACGCTCCGTCAACTTCGATAACAAGATTGTGCTGAAGTGAAACAAAATCTACGATATAATCGGCAATGATATATTGGCGAAAGAACTTTGTCCCAAGGGCATTACCGCGTATTTGCTCCCAAAGCACCGTCTCAGCAAGGGTAGGCCAGAGTCTGTTCTTGCGTGCGAGCTCTTTTAAGACCTCATAGCGATCTGGGGCAGCCCATTTCAAATCTTCAATCATTGTTCTGATAATTCTCGCTTCACTTCACACATTGTTCTTCTTGTGTTTACGTTTTTCACCCAGCCGCTCCCCTCCCTCACGGGAGGGGTTGGGGGAGGGTCTTATCTCTTGCTCGTTACGTTACGTTCATACTCTTGTATGCACTGGATGTACTCTTCGCCCACAGGCACATTGTTCTTCAGGTTGAAGTAGTCGAAGACGGCGCCGAAGGGCAGCGACTTGGCCTCTTCCATCAGGGCGAGGCGTTCGAAATACTGGCCGTTGTCCTCGTACTGGCGCAACAGTTCCTTCGGCTCGAGCAAAGCCTGCAGGATGCACTTCTGCGTGGCACGCGTTCCGATGATATAGGCACCAATGCGGTTGATAGAGGCATCGAAGTAGTCGAGACCCACATGGGCGCGGTCGAGGGCATCCGAGCGCACGAGTTCCTTGAAAAGGTCGAGCGTCTGGTCGTTCATGATTGTGACGTGGTCGCTATCCCAGCGCACGGGGCGCGACACATGGAGCATCAGCTCGGGCACATACATCAGCAGCGTGGAAACGAAGTCGCTGACGTTCTCCGTTTGCTCATAGTGACCGGTGTCGAGCGTATACATCTGCTTGCGGGTGGCGCAATAGGCAGTGTAGAAATCGTGCGAACCCACAGTGTACGACTCCAGACCGATGCCAAACAGTTTCGCCTCGAAGCAGTTCTTCACACCGTCGAGACGCTCCTCCATGATTTCATCGAGCGAGGCAGCGAGGATCTCGCGATACTTCTTTCGCTGCACGGGCATATCCTTCGAACCGTCATGCACCCAGATATTCATGATACAAGGATCGCCCTGCGCCTTACCCATGGCATCGGCAATGCGACGGCAACGCTTCGTGTGCTCAATCCAAAAGTCACGAATCGACTTATCAGGGTTCGACAGCGTGAGCTCACCGCTCTTCGGGTGGGAGAACGATGTGGAGTTGAAGTCGAGCATCATCTTGTTCTCGCGAGCCCACTCTATCCAACTCTGGAAATGCTCAGGACCACACTGGTCGCGGTCGACGAACTTTCCACCGAAGTCGCCGTAAATCTCATGCAGATTCAAGCGGTGGTTACCAGCGAGCAGCGTCTTCACGAACTCGATGTCCTGACGAACCTCATCGATGTTACGGGCACGGCCAGGATAGTTACCCGTGGTCTGAATGCCACCTGAGAGGGCATCGTTGCGTTCGAATCCCACCACGTCGTCAGTCTGCCAGCAGTGCAGCGAGATTTGTTGTTTCTGGAGTTGGTCGAGCACCTTGTCGGTGTTCACGCCAATGGCGGCATAGCGGTCTTTCGCTACGGCATAGGCTTTTTCTATCAGTTCTGCTTTCATAAGAAACGCCTCCCTCATATTCCCCGCCTGGGGAAGGACCGCTGGCGAAGGCTCGGGTCCGATGTTATTATTGTTATTGTATGATCTTTAAGTATTTCTCGTAGGCGGCAGCCCATTCGGCACGGTCACCGGCAGGTTCGTAGCGCTGCAGCTCGATGGCCGAGGCGATAAGGCGGCGCATCTCCCAGATGTCGCTCACCATGCTGCAGGCCTTGGCTTGCATCATCACATTGCCCAACGCCGTGCATTCCTGTGGTCCAGCCAGCACCGTTACCTCGCAGGCATCGGCCGTCATCTGGTTTAGGTATTTGTTTAGCGAACCGCCACCGATGATGTGTAGCACGTCGAGCGACACGGGCGAGAACTCCTTCAACCAGCCGAACACCTGTCGATAGCGTAAGGCTAGCGAATCGAAGATGCAACGGCAAATCTCCGCAGGCGTCTCAGGAACAGTCTGACCCGTCTTCCGGCAATACTCGCGGATGGCTTCAATCATCGAAGGAGGATTGGCAAACGCGGCATCGTCGGGATTGATGATGGAACGGAATGCATCGACGGTCATCGCCAAGCCCTGCAGTTCCTGATGCGAGAGCTGTCGCACGTCGTCGGGCCACTCCTTTCGGCAACGTTCGTAGAGCCACATGCCACAAATGTTCTTCAGGAAACGCGTGGTGCCTTCTACGCCACCTTCGTTCGTAAAGTTCAGCTCGTAGCTGCGAGGAGTAATCACTGCATCGGGTGTCTCGATACCCATTAGGCTCCACGTGCCACTCGACAGGTAGGCGAAGTGCTCGTCGCGAGCAGGTACGGCGGCAACCGCCGATCCTGTGTCGTGACCTGCAACAGCCACCACAGGCACAGATCCCAGACCCGTCATGCGCTGCACCTCCTCGGTAAGCGTACCAATAATGGTTCCCGGCCGCACCATCCGACCGAACTTCTCTCGGCTGAGTCCCACCGATGCCAGCAGCTCGGGTGAGAGATCCTTCGTGCGTGGGTCGAGCATCTGCGATGTGGAGGCGATGGTATATTCGCAAACAGCCTCGCCGGTGAGCATATAGGCCAGCGCGTCAGGCATGAACAATATCTTCTCTGCCTGCTCGAGGGCTACATTGCCTTCACCACGCATGGCATGCAGTTGGAACAGCGAGTTGAAGTTCATAAACTGTATGCCCGTGATGCCATACACCTTCTCGCGGTCCAACACATGATTGAAAAAATCGTCCATCGCCTGGAAGGTGTGGGGATCGCGATAAGCAAGCGGATTGCGAAGCAAGCCTCCGTCACGGCCGATGCACACGAAGTCTACGCCCCATGTGTCGATGCCGATACTTTCAATGTCGATACCACGCTGGGCCACCAACTTCAGCCCACCGATCATTTCGTTGTAGAGTGCAAAGATGTCCCAGTAGAAATGACCACACACCTCTATCAGCGGATTGCCGAAGCGTGTCAGTTCCTCCATTTGCAACTGCCCGTCGGCAAGCGTTCCCAAAATGGTTCTGCCACTTGTGGCACCCAGGTCTACGGCGAAGAATGTTCGTTGTTTTGTCATCACAGATTCAGGTTTTTATGTTATGATTGTTTTATTGTCTTTTTAGAAAGCCAGCGACGCAGCGGCAGGTCGTAGTAGCGGAAGCATAGCCAGCCGAGGGCGATGCAGACAAAGGGGAGTGCAAGAGCTACGGGCCATACGTCGGCAAGCTTTGCGATGGGCACGAGCTCGCCCTGGAAACCAATGTGGGCATAGAACAGATACATCAGCGGATAGTGTATGGCATAGAGCGGATACGACAGATTGCCGAGGAAGTTGCTCACCCGCTGGGTTGTTGCCTTCACATTCATCTCCGAAGCACCCACCCACACAAGCAAGGGGAATACGAAGATGACACACACGGCATCGTAGAGTCCATTCGCAACGGGTGACAGCTCGCCCAGCAAGAGTGGGAGCACACCCACCGCCACGATGACCACGCTGCACAGCCAGAAGGCGTTGCGCACCTTCATCGGCCGGAACTCACGAGCCATGAGCATGCCTATGGTGTAAGGGAACAGCATGCGCACCAAGCCCGTCCAAAAACCATGGTCCACCATCGACCAACCCACACCCAGATATCCATCGTGCAAGGCGACAGCCGCTAGCAAGCAAGCCAACGCAGATGCCAGTGCAGCAAGCCAGCGCGTAGGCAGGCAATGCAGCAGCAAGGCGTAGAGGATGTTTCCGATATATTCGAAGAACAACGACCAGTTAGGCCCGTTCAGTGGAAACATCTCGCCATTTCCACGCACATCGGCAGCAGCGCCGGGCCATAACGGTATCATAAACATACCGAACAACAAGGCCCACATCACCAAATGGAACGGCACCGATGTGCCATCCCACTTCACACTGCCCTGCAATAGGAAGCATACAACTCCAATCACGGCACCAGCCACCACCATCGGATGTAGGCGAATCAGGCGGCGGTGGAAGAACGAAAAGGTATTCAGACTCCCCTTCCCTCGGGAGGGGCTAGGGGTGGGTTTCTTCCACCTATCATCGTAGGCATAGCCGATAACGAATCCCGAGAGCACAAAGAAGAAGTCTACTGCCAAATAGCCGTGGGGTGCAGGCGACCAGTCGAAGCACTCGAAAACATGATACAAGATAACCAACAATGCTGCTACGCCACGCAGTCCGTCGAGGATAGCGTAGTGAGGCTTGGTGTCAGCAAAAACAATACCTGTCGAAGGGGCAGTAGCCATAGCGTCCGGGTTGTCTGATGGTTTTTGTAAACTATACTTTGCAAAGTTACAAAAAATCGAGTGCAGGATAAAAGAAACTGTTTCTTTTTTATGCCGAGATGCAGCAACTTCGCGATTTCTAATCGCAAAGATACGAAAAAGTTGAGAGTTAGGCACCGAAAGCAACAACTTTTTTTACTTTTCCCGTTATTTTTCTCGACTTTACTGCTTGTGTCTCGAAAAAAGTGAGTACCTTTGCAAGCCGAAAAGCCAATGGCAACCTTATGAAAATCAAACAATAATTAATAAAAACAAACAAAATGTCAAGTCTAACAATTGCCATCATCGTCGCCTTCGTTATCGGCTATTTCTTCATTGCCATCGAAAGTGTGACGAAAGTGAACAAGGCCGCTATCGCGCTGCTGATGTTCGTAGTATGCTGGACGCTCTTCATGATCGATCCGGCACAGTATCTGGCAACAGCCATCGGCGATGCCAAAGCCCTGATCGTCAGTGAGGAGATTGAACATCACCTCGGCTCCACCGCCACCACGCTGTTCTTCCTCATGGGCGCCATGACCATCGTTGAGCTCGTCGACCAAAACGGCGGCTTCAACTTCGTTCGTGACACCCTGCAGACACGCAGCAAGAAAAAACTGCTCTGGCGCATCGCCTTCATGACGTTTGTGCTCTCGGCCATCCTCGACAACCTCACCACGTCGATTGTGATGATTATGATTCTGCGCAAGCTCGTCAGCGACAAGAAGGACCGCATGATTTATGCCGCCCTCGTCATCATCGCTGCCAACTCCGGTGGTGCCTTCTCGCCCATCGGCGATGTCACAACCATCATGCTCTGGAACAAAGGCGTCATCACCGCAGCAGGCGTCATCAGCGAAATCCTCATCCCCTCGCTCGTGTCGATGGTCATCCCAGCCTACATCCTCAGCCTCTCGCTGAAGGGCCGACTCACGTTCACTGAGGAGCAGGCCTACAGCTTCCAGGCCAGCGCCCTCACCACCAACCAGCGCAAGACCATCTTCTTCCTTGGCGTGGGCGGACTCATCTTCGTGCCCATCTTCAAGAGCATCACCCACCTGCCGCCGTTCATTGGCATCCTTCTAGTGCTCGGCGTGCTTTGGACCGTCACTGAAGTGTTCTATGCCCGTCTGCAGGAAGAAGAGGAGCAGGGAGCCATGCAGAAGCGCGTCACTGACATGCTGTCGCGCATCGACATGTCGACCATTTTGTTCTTCCTCGGCATCCTCATGGCTGTGGCTTGTCTGGAGACCATCGGTGTGCTCACCGCTCTTGGCAAGGGCCTCGACGTTGCCTTCGCAGGCAACCACTATCTCGTCACGGGTATCATCGGTGTGCTATCGTCCATCGTCGACAACGTGCCTCTCGTAGCAGGTTGCATGGGTATGTATCCCGTACAGGCTGTTGGCGACATGGCCGTCGATGGAATCTTCTGGCAACTGCTAGCCTACTGTGCTGGTGTGGGTGGCTCGATGCTTATCATCGGCTCTGCCGCCGGTGTTGTCGTCATGGGTCTGGAGAAGATCACCTTCGGCTGGTATCTGAAGCGTATCACATGGATTGCCTTCGTGGGATATATCGCCGGTATCATCTGCTACTGGGCACTCCGCACCTTCATCTTCGGTGTGTAAGGAAGTCTGCAAGATCAATAAACACATAGCCCAGGGCAAATCGCCCTGGGTTTTTTATTTATCAAGAATTGGAGTGATTTAAATTGTTTTCCCTAATTTCTCCTAATTTGTTTCCATTTATTTTGTCATTCCAGAAAAACATGCTATATTTGCAATGAAATCTATCATCATCTAGAAACTTGAAACGAGAAACTAGAAACTCAGAAACTAGAAACTTGTAACGAAACCTATAAGCCTATGGCAAAATATGCTGAATACATCACGCAGATAGAAATCGACTCGCTGTGGAGCGGGAGGAAGCATGTGGTTTGGAATCTTGATCGCCACGTGAACATCCTCTCTGGCATCAATGGCGAGGGCAAGTCCACCATTCTGAACAAGGTGGTGAAGAGTCTGTCGCAGGGCGGTGAGTTCCCCAGCCACCTGCTGAAGGGCGTACACCTGAAGGTGGAACCCGAGGATGCACGCTGGATACGCTACGACCTGATGCGATCGTTCGATATGCCTGTGCTCGATGCCGACACCATTGCACAAATCGACTCGCGCATCTCCTCGGCACTCGACTTCCAACTCTACAACCTCCAGCGCAAGTATCTCGACTACCAAGTGAACATCGGCAATCGACTCATCACCATTCTGCAGAGCGGAGAACCCGATGCAGCCAAGAAGGCACAGGAGATCTCACAGCGCAAGACACGCTTCCAAGACATGCTCGACGACCTGTTCCAGGAAACTGGTAAGCGCGTCATTCGCACCGAGAACGAGATTCGTTTCACGCAGATTGGCGAGACGCTCGTGCCCTATCAGCTTTCGTCGGGCGAGAAGCAGATGCTTGCCATCCTGCTCACCGTGCTTGTGGAGGACAACGAGCCCACCGTGCTTTTCATGGACGAACCCGAGGTGTCGCTTCACATTGAGTGGCAGAAGCAACTCATCGACCTCATCCTCGAACTCAATCCCAATGTGCAGATCATCCTCACCACCCACTCTCCTGCCGTGATTATGAATGGTTGGATGGACGCCGTGACGGAGGTGAGCGAGATATTGGTAAAGGAATAATGGGCATCAAGGGGAGCAAAAGGGCATCAAGGAACATATGAGGCGACTTAAAGATAATATTTCTTCTTCATATTTCGAGGCGGCCAACCGACTGAAGCCGAAGACCGCCCGACGCCGCATCGTGGCCTATGTGGAGGCTTACGACGATGTGTTCTTTTGGCGCACGGTACTCAGCCGTTTCGAAACGCCGGAACGATACTTCGAGGTGATGCTCCCTTCACGCGTCGGAAAGCTCGAGCGTGGCAAGAAGGCAGCGATGATGCGACTACTCTCAGCGCGGGTAGGACGCTCGATGCTCGCCTGCGTCGATGCCGACTACGACTTCCTTACACAGGGCGCCAGCGAAACGTCGCGCCAGATGCTACAGAACCCCTACGTGCTGCACACCTACGCCTATGCCATCGAGAACCTGCAATGCTATGCGCCCACGCTGCGCGATGTCTGCGTTGCGGTAACGCTTAACGACCATATGGTGTTCAACATCGAAGAGTATCTGCGCGAGTATTCGCAGGCCATCTTCCCACTGTTTGTATGGAGCATCTGGCACTACCGCCGCGACTGCTACAAGGAGTTCACCATCAGCGATTTCTGCACGGTCATCGAAACGGGTAATTTCACCATCCAGAAGGCACCCGAGATACTGCAGCGCGTCAGGCGAAAGGTCGGCACCCGTGTGGCACAGCTACAGCGCGAGCACCCCGATGCCAAGGAGTCGTATCTCGAAGTGAAGGAGTCGTTGAAGCAGCTCGGTGTCACCGCCGACACCACCTATTTATATATACAGGGCCACCACCTGTTCAACAATGTCGTCGTCCCCATGCTGAAGAAGGTATGTAGCCAGCTGGTAAACGAGCGGCAGAGCGAGATAACACGCCAGAGCCTGCACAGTCAGCAACGACACAACGAACTGTCATGCTACACGAAAAGCATCGGCGACATCGAGTCCACCCTGAAGAAAAACCTTGGCTACATGCTCTCCGACCCCTTCCAGCGCATACTCGCCGACGTCGCGAAAATCTTCCCGGCTAACAACAAGACGCAAAACGAAGAAGAAAAAGAAGAGGGCATCTGGTAGAATCGTGTCACTCGACGCTTGCAGATGCTCAATAAAAGATTCTTTCTTTGCTGGCGGCTATTATATTCAAGACTCATTCCTTATCTTCAAGATTCATTCCAAAAGCATTGTTCTAGACCTTACTGAGCATAGCTTTAGACCGTGGGGAGCTATACTTTCGAGCATCCAGAGCTATGCTCCTGCCACACAAAAGCATTGCTCCTAACGCACAAGAGCATTGCCCCTAACGCACAAGAGCATTGCCCCTGCTTTCTGACCATATTACTCTCACTTTCAAATCGTATTGTTCTTCTGTTACGTATGTCTTAATCTTCACACCCTATCCCGTATGTCTTTTTTCTCTCCCTGCCCTCGTATAGTTTTGTGAAACTTCTTTTTTCTGATATGTTCCATTCTTTTGCCTCCTTTTTCTTGTTATTCTAAATTTTTCACTATCTTTGTACCCTGTTAAGCCAATTCCTACGGGAGCTGGCGTAGACATGACATCACTTTCCGAGTCCACTTCTACTTTTAGTATTATCCTCAATCGCCAAACATGAATAATCAAAAATAAATAATAATCATGAAACAACAAAAAATAACTTTTCTGCTCATGTTCATGATGAGCACATTGAGTGAAATGGCATTCGCTTATACTGCTCAGATAGATGGAATCTATTACAATTTTTCTGGAGACGAAGCTATCGTTACATATTATATGTATGGAACACAGAATCAAAACGCTTATACTGGTAATGTAATTATTCCAGAAACTGTCACTTATGGTAGTAAGAATTACTCCGTGACAAAAATCGATAATTCAGCTTTTAGCGGATGTACAAGTTTATCTTCTATTACCATAGGCAATAAAGTAACGAGCATAGGCGGCACTGCATTTTCTAACTGCACAAGTCTTACCTCGATAAACATTCCTTCTACCGTTACCTCCATTGGTTATTATTCGTTCCAGAATTGTGAAAGTCTTAAATCTCTTATTCTTCCCAATGGTATAGCGACCATAGAAAGTGGCACATTTTCTGGCTGTAATAACTTGGAATCGATTGAAATACCTAATAGTGTGACAAAGATAGAAGATAATGCCTTTACAAATTGTAGTAGTCTTGCTTCGGTTAGTATTGGCAATAGCGTTGAGAGCATCGGAAATTCTTTCAGCGGATGCACATCTTTAACATCAGTTCATATACCAGCTTCTGTTACAAAGATAAATGTAGAAGCTTTTAGGTGCCCACATTTATCGACGATAACGGTTGATTCAAACAATAAAATTTATGATTCCAGAGACAATTGTAATGCCATTATAGAAACCGCAACTAACACTCTTTTTTTTGGTATTAAAACAAGTCATATCCCTTCAAGTGTTACAAGTATAGGATATTATGCATTTAAAAATCTTAGAGGACTTGTTACAATTGATATTCCATCAAGTGTAACAACTATTAGTGGCGAAGCGTTCTATTTTTGTTATGATTTGACATCCATTTGCTTTCCTTCAAGTGTAACATCTATCGGTTATGAAGCATTTAGAGGTTGTGGAAACCTAACCTCCGTCTCTCTTCCTTCAAATCTTACCAAACTAGGTGACAAAGTTTTCTCTGGTTGCCCGATTTCATCTATTATTATTCCTAAGGATATGATTTCTATAAACTCATCAGCCTTTCAAGGTTGTTCCCTTGGTTCAATAATTGTAGAAGAAGGAAACTCTTTTTATGATTCTCGCGATGGTTGTAATGCAATAATTGAAACTGCAACAAACAAATTGATAATTGGATGTAAAAACACCCAAATACCCAGTAGTGTAACAAGCATAGGTGGTTCTGCTTATTATGGTAGAACAGATATTATTACCATTGAGATACCAAATAATATCAAATCTGTTGAGTCACAAGCTTTCAGCGAATGTAGTAATTTGACATCTGTCAATATTTCAGACCTTGGTGCTTGGTGTAAAATTTCTTTTGAAGATTCTGGAGCCAATCCTTTGTCCATTGCACATAAACTGTGTTTGAATGGAGAACAGATAAAAGATTTGGTTATTCCAAATAGTGTAGATACTTTATATGCATACTCTTTCTGTGGTGGTTATTTTTCTTCGATACAAATTCCGGAAAAAGTTTATACATTACATGGTGCTTCTATATTCCGACAAGCTCATATAGGAAGTGTGCATATAAATTGGTATATACCGAATAGTTGTTTTAGCGAAGCCGTCATAAGCAATCTGGAGATAAGTGGAGCACGTGCAAATTCCGCATCCACCTATGCATTTAGTTCTGCTACTATTGACAATGTAAACATACCCTATTCGGATAATGCTTTTTCCTATCCTTCTAGTAATAGTTATAATGGTTTATTTGGAAAGTGTAAGATCAAAAAGGCTGTTGTTGATAGAGATATTAAAGACTCTAGTTATTTCAATAACGCAAGAGGTGTATTTCATTCTTGCAACATAGATACATTGATTGTTGGCCCTAATGCAATAAACCATGCAAATGATCGTCTCTATTCAGATTGCACGATAGAGAACTTGTATTTCAATGGTATAAGTGAGATTAGTTCTTATTGTTATAATAGGAGTAGTGGATGGGAAAACAATACAATAACTAATTTGTATTTGTTGGAGGGAATAACTAAGTTAAAAAAAGAAGCATTTTATAATACAACTGCTCTCATAAATAATCATCTTATACTACCAGCAAGTTTGGTAAGTGCAGGTTCAAAAGCCCTGTATGCTTTTGCGGATTATGTATCAGTAACCTCACTTGCCCAGGCTCCTCCATCTATTGAGGACGACACTTTTGCTGAAAATACCTATAATAATACTCTTTACGTTCCAGTTGGTAGTGAAACATTGTATGCTAATGCTACTGGGTGGAAAAACTTTAGAGATATTGTCGAAATTCCTAATCCTGATAAGGCAATCCAATTTGCAGATAGCAATGTAAAGAAAAGATGTGTAAGTCTATGGGATATTGATGGAGATGGTGAACTTACTTACGCTGAGGCTTCCCATGTCAGTTCGCTAAAAGGTTTTACAAGAGATTCTTATGAAACAGATGCTATCTATTTTACTAGTTTTGATGAATTGGCATATTTTACGGGTTTAACAGAAATTCCATACAATAGTTTTAATAGTTGTTCGAGGTTAGTATCTGTATGTTTACCCCAATACATATCAAGCATTGGTGAAAGGGCTTTTTATAGTTGTGGTAGTTTAGTTTCGGTAAAAGTATTGATGAAAGACCCTATTAATATTTATTCTTCGACCTTCTACTATAGAGAGAATGCGACTCTTTATGTACCAAAAGGCAGCAAAGCAGCATACGAGGCAGCTGACTATTGGAAGGAGTTCAAGGAGATTGTGGAAGTGGGTACCGAGCCCCAGACCGTTAATACTCTTTCTGCAAATGCTTGCACTATCCTTACAGGTAGTTCATCTGCTTTGGGCATGGGATTGACGAACGAGGACGAGATTATCATGACGGAGTTCTACATGCAGCTGCCGGAGGGAATCACGATAGAGGAGGATGAGGACGGCTATCCTATCGTGACCATTAACTCTGAACGTGAAAACAATCATGTGGTGGAGGTGAGCAAGAGTAGCAACGGCGATTACCACTTCCTCAGCTACTCATCGAAGAACGATCCGTTCAAGGGCAACGAAGGAGAACTGTTCAACATAAACCTCGTCTGCGCAGACGGTGTGGCTGCTGGCACTTATCAGGCTACAGTGAAGAACATCATCATGTCTGATATCAACAAGAACGAACTGGCCCAAAGTGATTTTACCTTCGATATTACGGTAATGGATGTAGCGATGGGTGATGCCAACGGCGATGGTCGCATCAACGGAATGGACATCGTAGAGATGGTGGACTATATCATGGAACGGCCTTCTGACTCCTTCGTTCCTGCTGCTGCCGATTTAACGGGCGACAGCAAGGTAAACGGCATGGACCTTGTGGAATTGGTGTCGCTGGTGATGGCGCAGGGAGCGAATGCTCCTTCTCAAAGCCTTGCTCCGAGAAGGGGTTATGAGGCAGGAAACGTAATCACAGGCACGCTTCATCCTCTCAACGCTCAGGAGGTTTCATTAGGAGTGTCTTCGAACGAACAGTTTGTGCTGGCACAATGTGTCGTTACGCTCTCTGACGGGCAGCAGTTACTGGACGTGACAACAGATTCGAAGCATGTTCCTGTATGGCAGTCTATCGGCAATGGCCGCTTTCATGTATTGGTGTACTCCGCTCGCAATACCATTTTGGCAGACAACAATGCCTTGCTGACATTCCATACGACAGGTCCCTGTGAAACGGCAGTAAAAGACATGCTATTAGTGGATGCCGACAGACTTGGCTATTGGCTTGACGACTTCAGCACAAATGGCGTAACAGGAATCAATCGAATAGAAGATGGAGACGGATGGATAAAGCAAGAGACTTTCGATCTGCAAGGCAGAAAGATGGAAACAACACATCCGTCCTCACTGAAAAAAGGAATCTATATTATAAAAGGTAAAAAAGTGACTGTAAAATGAAAACATTAAGGACAATGATATTCAGTACATTGCTTACCCTCGTGGCTGGCAATGCCTTTGGTACCGACAGACTGCGCGTGGCCGACTTCACAATTGCACCAGGTCAAACGATGACTATCCCTGTGGAGTTACTGAACCCAGATGACAGCTACATCATGCTGGAGTTCTGGATACAACTGCCTGAGGGTGTGAGTATCGACACAGATGAATATGGCGACCCCAAAATCACAGCCAACACCGAACGGCTGACGCGTCATGTGCTTGAGATAGAGGCCAAGGGCAACAATGCCTATAAGGTATTGATCTATTCAAGCAGGAATACGGCTATTGCAGGCAGTGAAGGCACAATCTTCACCATGCAGGTGACAGCTGCATCCGATGCCACATTAGGCAGCTACGAAGGGCGTTTCTACTCGCAAGTGTTCTCGAATGCCGACAAGCAAGAATACGATCCAACTGATGAAACATTCGGTGTGACTATTGGCAAGAAAGCCCTGCGCGGCGACTTAAACGACGACGGAAAGGTAGATGTTGCCGATGTGACTGAACTCGTAAACATTATACTTGAACAATAATAGCATTTGCATTTCAAGAGTGAAAAGAAATAGTTCGCCCCGCTGCTCATTGGGAGTAGCGGGGCGTTCCCATTTATTGAGATAAACAAGAGTTAGACTTTCAAATCAACAAAACTCTTCTCAGCAACCATTACATCTTAAAGGCTATCTCGAGATTAAGTTTCATGTATTGCGCAAAGTCACTCGGGTTCTTCGCTCACTGTCCCTGCTTGATATAGTCAATCAGGTCGCGATAAAGGGCGTTCTGGCGGAGTGTGGGCTCGTGGCCAGTGATGATCATACGGCAACGGGCACGGGTGAGGGCGACATTCAACTTGCGATCAATGAGGTGGACGGTAGATGGGTCTTCTGCATCAATTTCCTCGAAGGTGTTGGCACAGAGGAAGTCGAGTTGGTAGTGGCGAGTGACGGTGGTGCTATAGACGATGACATCGCGCTGCGACCCTTGGTAGCGTTCCACAGTATCGATGCTAACATTGAGCAGTTCGGGAACGTGAAGGGCTTCGAGTTCGCGACGTATCATACTGATCTGATTACGGTAGGGGACGATGACACCAACGGTCTTATCGGCATCGAAACGCGGGCCGTATTCCTGATATACCTTCAGCAACTCCGCAGCAACAATGCGTGCCTCATCGGGGTTCACCTTGTCGGAAGTCCCACCCTGACTCTCTTCTGCAGGAAGGGAGGAGGGGATGAAGCGCAGGCGCGGCTCGGGTGATGTTTCTTCCTGATGAGGAAGGGGCACGGGCAACAGCTGTTCGCGATGATAGAACATGCGGTTAGGCCACGCAGCGATGTCGGGATGCATGCGTCCCTGTCGACGCAGAATGCCTTTGCACTCTTCCGGACACGACAACAGGAGTCGCTCGAAGAGGGAGTTGCGGCAGTTGTTGAGGCCGATGGCCTGCAACTGTGGGTCGTCGACGGCCGATGCTTGCTCGCTCTGCTGCACGACGGCCGGCAGTTGTTTGTGGTCGCCAATGAGGATGAACTTCGGCACTTGGCAGAGCAGTCCGACGATGGCGGGCTCAAGAATTTGGCTGGCCTCGTCGACGATGGCGATGGAGAACTTCTTCAGCGTGAACAGGGAGTTCTGCGATTGCAACGAAGTGGTGGTGCCAACAACGATACGAACGCTGAGGAGCCGTTCGCGGATGGCCTGCAGCTGTGGACGGTCGTCGATGAGCTGGCGCAGCAGATGGCTGCGATATCGTGGGTCGCAGGAGTATTCCTTACCGATGCGCAGATAGTCGAAGCCAGCGGCATTGAGCATCTCGCAGATTTCATCAACGGCCCGATTTGTGTAGGCGGTGAGCAGGATGGCTCCTTTGCTTGCCGACAAGTGTTCTTCCACCAGATAGCGCAACGCCATCGACGTCTTGCCCGTGCCGGGAGGGCCGACAAGGAGGAAGTAGTCGAGAGCCTGACGGGCGCGCAACACGATGTCGTCGTAGTGTGGGTGATAGCTGCGAGAGAGTTGCTGCGTGGTATCGGTGCGTGGAGGCTGCAGGCCCAGCAATAGCCTGCGGCGTTCAGGTGCAGCAGCAGCGAAGGCTGCAAGTGCCTTGATGTTTGTGCTGCCGCCAAGGTCGCAATGCTCGATGGCGTAGAGGAGAGCCCCACCCCGACCCTCCCCCGTAGGGAGGGAGGAGGAAGCGCCACTCTGGTTGCTCTCCCTTCTAGGTTCTAAGAGGTTGGGATTCTGCTGACCATCGCTAAGTACGACGGTAAGGGTGTCGGAAAGAATCTGGGTGAGCGTGCCTTTATAGAGCAGGCTACGCCGCGCATCGGGTTCCTCGCCTTCCTGATAGGCATAGAGATAGATAGAGTCGCCGTTGCGGAAGTTCGACAAGAAGTTCTCACCTTGGTCGGGGACGCTCAGCGTGATGACATCATAGCCGCGGCCGGGGTCGCTCTTCTGTTTGTCGATAATGGTGAGATCGGTATAGATGGTGCCAATCTCCTTCTTCTCGGCCAACGGCAGGTTCCAAAGGTCGGCGGTGCTATTGCCGGGCTTTTCGCGATTGCCTAGCCGCGATGCGAGCTGCTCACGATAACTGAATGTAAGCATGCGGCAGACATAGGCACGCCCAAGGGGCGACAAGCGATGGAAGGGAGCGGTGACGGCTTCCACCTGCGGCTGCACAAAGCTTTCGAAGAACGCTCGCTTTTCTTTTCGTTCCAGCAACGTTTCGGGTTGCAATACCTTCAGGATAGGTTCGAAGCCACGCGTGGCAATAAAATAGTCGGTGGCAACGATGCGATTGCGCAGGGCGATGGCCTCATGGAAGAGCGTCTGATAGAAGTTCACCGCGACGAGTCCACCGGGCAGCGGGTATTTGGAATAGAGCAGCCGTGCATCGAGTTTTCCTACAGGGAGGTGGAAGTTCTGCAACAACACGCCGTAGTAGAGCAGCAACTGTACGTAGTTGTCTTCCTTCTGAAAGCTGCCGAACTCGTTGGGACACTGTCGCTCGATGTTGTAGTTCTTGCCCGACTTCTGCTCAACGAGCAGTCGGAAATCTGTGGTCATCAGGTCAACACGCCCCTGCAAGCCAAGCCGCTCGCAGACAAACGAAGGCTCGAGGATGGCCGTGTCACGCGAATAGCGAGCGCTTTGCCCAGCTTTCTCTTTTGCTGTAGGGGCTTCGGCGGGGAACAGCTCGGCGACAATCTGCTGGATATTGGCGGCTTGATTAGCGGCTGCCTGCTTGTAGTCTTCCTGCTGGTTCAAGTCAGGACAGGTGCAATAGTCGAGTGCCTGCTGGCGGAAATGGGCACGGAAGGTCTGCTGCCAGTCGTAAGGGCCATCGCTATTGATGACGTCGTCGAGCACACGGCCGGCGAAGTTACCCAGCAGCAATGCCTGCGAGTTGGCGTTCGGCGACAGACGGCGAACGGTATAGCTCAGAGGATGATGGCCGTAGCTCTGGAAGCAGTTGGCGATGGAACTAATATCAATGAGGTAGTCTGGCTCCACGACGACAAGGGAGGGAAGCAACGTGGCGACATCGCCAGACTGTTTCTGCTCACAGTCGAGCAAGTTGAGCTGCATACCCTTCTTGATGATTTGCTTCAGATACTGCAGATGAGAAGCACTGCAGTCAACCACGACCGGCCGGCCGTCGGCATCATCCTGATCAACGGTAGCAAAAACGCGGTCGCCGTCGACGTCGTCGACGAGGCATCGCACGTAACGATAGTCGATGTGCCGGTGTTCGGCCTGCGGCTTGTTAACACCGGGAATGCGACCCGTGAGCAAGGAGGGCACGGACGTGTGGAAGACGGCGCTGATGAAGAGTGCCAGCGCACGGCAATCGTAGAGTACATCCTCGGGAGCCAACGGCTTGGAGCGGTTGCTGTCGCGACGCATCTTCTGAATGGTCACCACGTCGGCAGTCCTGACGTTGTGTTGCTTGCAGAGGTAGTCGACCTGCGAGAAAAGGTTACCGAAGGCGATGTTCGACGTGCGCAATGCCTCCTGACAGCACAACACCAGCGTCTCATGCATCAGGCGATTGGCAGGTGTGCCGTCGGGAAGGTTCAGAATGTCGGCGACCCGTGCAAAAAGGTCGGCGGCAGTGATATGGTCTTCGGTTCTTTTCATGGAGGTCAATAGTTTTTAGGGGGTGTTGGTCAGGGTTCGTAGTCGAGGTCGAGGGCTCGTCGCCCTTCAAGGTCGGTGAAGACGAAGGTGAACATCCACTTGTTCAGTCGGATGCTGGGCGTCGGACCGTAGGGAAGCTGCAGGCGAACGGTGTTCCAGCCTTCCTCCAGATGCAGGATGACGGGCTTGCGAGCAGCCATGTTCTCATCTGCGAGCGGTGTCTCGCTGAGAACACGCTGGCCGTGGTTCTTCCAGATGGGTGCGAGAATCTCCACGCCGTTCAGCCAGAGGTGCGAGCCCTTGCAGTCCCAATAGCCATATTCCGGCACGCTGTCTTGCTCCGAACGACTGTAGTTCTGCAGTTCGATAAGTGCTCCCACCTTCTGGTCTTGGGGCGAGAACACACGCGTCTCGGCCCAAGCGGTGTCGCCATATTGGGCTGGCGGCAACAAAGCTGGAATGACATTCCGCCACGTGTGGTTCAGGTAGACGGCGGCTCCGGTAGCATCGAAAGTGCGATGCCGATAGGTCACCTTCCACCTAACGTGCGACTGACGAACATAGGCAATGGGCTCATTGCTGAGCGCATGGCTCTTATGGAAGAGGAAACGCTCCTCCCAGCCGATGAAATCGGCGTTTTTTGCAGGTGAGACCACGCCCGAAGTCTCGATGTAATGCTCTCCCCCACCCTGCCAAGCACGCGAGGCGAGGGCGATGACGGCAGGATAGAAAGCGTTCTGTCGCAGGATGTCGTCAGGCGTTGGCAACACGTGGTCGTTCCACACACAGGCAATAGCTCCCGCCAGTTCCTCTGACCCGCGGCTGACATAGTAGATGTTGCTCAAGTAGAGAGCGGCGACATCGGCAAACGAGTCGAAGTGGTTCAGATAGGTATAGCGGCAGTCGATGTTCGGACGACCCTTCACCAGTCGGCCCGCCGTGCTCCATAGCTGCACCATATCGGCCTGTGCGGGGTCAGCCTTCGTGGGATTCCACACCACGACCTTTCGTCCGAGCGTATGCACCCAGTCGGTCATCGCGGGAATGAAGTTAGGCATGGAGATATTCACCTCGTCGGCTCCAAGATGCAGATAGGGTGCCAGAGGGAAGGCACCAGCAAGCTCGGAAAGGATGGTCTGCATCTCACGCATGCCCTGAAGGGTCTGCATCGAGTGCCCCATGGCACGCTCGAAGGCAGCGCTGTGGCCCGGCATGTCGATTTCCGGGATCACCACGATGCCATACAGACGGGCATAGGCTTCCAGCTCACGACATTGCTCCTGCGTGTAGAAACCACCCTTATGGCGCGTCATCGCAGCATTGGAGGTAAGCTTCGGATAGCTCTTCACCTCGAAACGCCACGCCTGGTTATCGGTAAGATGCCAGTGGAAGGTATTCACTTTGAAGCGCGAGAGCAGTTGGATTTGTCGTTTCAGGTCGTCGAGGGGAATGAACGAACGGCCCGTGTCGTGCATAAAACCACGCAGCTTGAAGGCCGGCCAGTCGGTGATGGTCACGGCCTCAACGCCGGTACGCCCCTGATAACCCTCGGCGAGCTGCTGCAGGGTTTGTGCCGCACGAATGACACCCGTCGGCGTGACGGCCTCAATGCTAATGCGGTTCTCGTCCACGTCGAGTCGATAAGCCTCATTCTCATAGCCGTCGAGGCGGTAGTCGTAGCTGCCGGCGATGGCGTCGACGAGTCGAACCTCCACCCGGAACTTCGACTTCGCCACCAGCTCGCAACCGTTCTCCTCGAGCACGCTGCGCAACAGCCAGCAGTCGGTGGGGTCGCTGAGCACTATCTTCCGCCCCAAAGCAAACACCCTGCCACCCTCCTTCACAGCGATTTGCTGCGGTTGGGGCAACAGGTGATTGGTGCGAGCTTTCGCAAAGCCGGTGGAAAGCAACACCAGGATGGCAACGAAGACATTTCTCAACATCTCAACGTCTCAACTTCTTAACGTCTCTATCTGATGAACAGCAATTCGCGATACTTCGGTAGCGTCCAGAGCTCGTCGCTAACGATGAGTTCGAGCTTGTCTATCTGGTAGCGAATATCCTCGAGGCGTGGCGCGACGGTGTCGTGATAAGCGATGGCACGCTCGCGAGCTGAATCGATGCGGTTGGCAACACGACGAGCCTCGACGAGCTCTTCAACACCCGTCTCGATGGCCTGTGTACGCTCGCCAATCTCGATAATGATTTTCTTGTTGCGGGCCGTGATCTGGTCGGCCTCCTCGCGGCTGAATATCTCGTACATGTTCTGCACGGTCTTCGCCAACCGACTCTGATAGTGGGTGGCCACAGGAACGACGTGGTTCATGGTGATATCGCCCAGCACGCGGGCCTCAATCTGTATTTTCTTCGTGTAGGTCTCCCACTTCACCTCGTTGCGGGCGGCGAGCTCGTTACGGCGCATCACGTTCATGCGCTCGAACATCTTCACGCTGGCGGCATCGAGATAACGGTCGAAGATGCGGGGGCACGATGTCTCGGTGTCGAGACCGCGGCGCTGGGCCTCCTGACGCCACTCGTCGCTATAGCCGTTGCCTTCGAAGTGGATGGGGCGCGACAGTCGGATGTCGTCGCGAACCACCTCGATGATGGCTTCCGTCTGGTCCTTGCCCTCTGCCACGAGAGCGTCGACACGCTGACGGAATTCGGTCAGCGCCTCTGCCACAGCGGTGTTGAGAACAATCATTGCTGCAGCACAGTTAGCCTCAGAGCCCACGGCACGGAACTCGAAGCGATTACCCGTGAAGGCGAAAGGCGATGTGCGGTTGCGGTCGGTATTGTCGATGAGCAGTTCGGGAATCTCAGGAATGTCGAGTTTCATGCCCTGCTTGCCTGCAACGGTGAAGAGGTCTTCGGTGTCGGCGGTCTCTATCTTCCGCAGCAGGTCGCTGAGCTGCTTGCCGAGGAACGACGAGATGATGGCCGGCGGAGCCTCGTTGGCGCCCAGTCGGTGGGCGTTCGTTGCACTCATGATGGAAGCCTTTAAGAGTCCGTTGTGGCGCCAAACGGCCTTCAGCGTCTCTACGATGAACACCACGAAGCGCAGGTTCTCCTCTGCCGACTTGCCCGGTGCATGCAGCAGCACACCCGTATCGGTGGCGAGGCTCCAGTTGTTGTGCTTACCAGAGCCGTTGATGCCTGCGAAGGGCTTCTCGTGCAGCAGCACTCGGAAGCTATGATGGCGGGCGACGCGCTTCATGAGTTGCATGAGCAACATATTATGGTCGATGGCGAGGTTGCACTCCTCATAGATGGGTGCCAGCTCGAACTGGTTCGGTGCCACCTCGTTGTGACGCGTCTTCACGGGAATACCCAGCTCGAGGGCTTGTATCTCCAGGTCTTTCATGAACGCCTGCACGCGCTCGGGGATGGCACCGAAGTAGTGGTCGTCCATCTGTTGGTTCTTCGCCGAGTCGTGGCCCATCAGCGTGCGACCTGTCAACATAAGGTCGGGACGTGCTGAGTAAAGACTCTCGTCGACGAGGAAGTATTCTTGCTCCCAACCCAGATTGGCCTGCACCTTGCGTACCTGCGGATAAAAGTAGTGGCAAACCTCCGTAGCTGCGACGTTCACGGCATGTAGCGAACGCAGCAGCGGGGCCTTGTAGTCGAGGGCCTCACCGGTGTAGGAGATGAAGATGGTGGGTATACAAAGTGTGTCGTCGATGATGAAGACTGGCGACGTGGGGTCCCAGGCCGAGTAGCCTCGCGCCTCGAAGGTGTTGCGAATGCCACCCGAGGGGAAGCTCGACGCATCGGGTTCCTGCTGCACCAGCAGCTTACCTGAGAAGTCCTCAATCATGCCGCCCTTGCCATCGTGCTCGATGAAGGCATCGTGCTTCTCGGCCGTGCCCTCGGTGAGCGGTTGGAACCAGTGTGTGTAGTGGGTGACACCTTGCTCGTCGGCCCATTGCTTCATGCCCTTGGCCACACCATCGGCGATGCTACGGTCGAGGCGAGCGCCGTTGTCGATGACGTCGATGAGCTTCTCATAGACGTCGCGCGGAAGATATTTGTACATCTTCTGGCGATTAAACACATACTTTCCGAAATAGTCCGACGGCCGGTCGGCAGGCGTAGCTACATCCTGAGGCTTCTTGCGGAAAGCCTCTGCTACGACCTCAAAGCGTAAGTTACCCATAAACAATAACGATATAGTTCAATTGCTGCTGTGCAGCGTTCAATAGTTCAACGTTCAAATGCTGCTTCGCAGCGTTCAAAAGTTCAATTGTTTGAAATCGAGTGCAAAGGTACGAATAAGTGAGAACAATACAAAATAAAACGCGTTTTATTTTTAGTTGACCGGTTTTCAATATAAAAAGACCTCGAAGAGGTCACACAAAGGTAACCGCGGGTCTTGACCTGCGGAGTGTGCATATCTCTAAGTGCATCGACCCCAAAGGGGTCGCACATCACCACTCATCAAGTAAGCTAATTGTCTTTTCAGGCTGCTGTGCGTCCCCTTTGGGGACAAGGAGCTGGTTTTGACCATTCCCTCCGCGGGTCAAGACCCGCGGTTAACATAGTGTGACCTCTCCGAGGTCTCGTGAATGCCTCCTTTTATATTGCTGGATGCATGCCTTTGTACTGCTAGATGCATGCCCTTATAATCCTAGAACATTGAGTTGGTTCAGTAAATTAACTTAATTTGTGCAGTAAATTAAGTTAATTTGCGCGGTAAAATAAGTTAATTTACTGAGTAAAATAAGTTAATTTACTGAACAAATTAAGTTAATTTACTTTTCAAAATAAATTGATTTGCCAATCTACCTCATTTCTCCTGCAAAACTATGCCATTGCTTTGGCAACATGATTCCATTGCTTTAGCGGCATTATCTCATTGCTCCAGCGACACTATCTCATTGCCCTAGCAACACTACCTCATTGCCCTAGCAACACTACCTCATTGCCTTAGAAGTGTTGGAGCCATCGCAATAACAACAAAAAGCCTCGCAAGGATGCTCCCCGCGAGGCTTTCTTATCAGATGGCTGGCATGTAGCCAGCACGCAAGTTGCTTAGTCGTTCTCTGCCAGTCCGCTGTAGCGAACACCTTCCAAACGGTAGATGGTGCCAGGATCGTCGCTGTACTCGATATCCATTGTGATATAGTCAGCAGGCGAGCCATTGTTCTGCGTTCCACCGTTCTTGATGATCTTACCGTTCGTTACGTTGACAGTAATATCATCGCCACGCTGGTTCTGGGCCGAAGAGGCGCTGAACGTCAGGCCGTTAGCATCAGCAGTTGCCTTTACCTTGAAGTTCCAGAAGTTCTCAATGTCGTCAATCCAAATCTCATTGGCGTTGTTGGCAGACGTGTTGTAAGTCAAGATAATGAACCTACCGATGCCGTATGGATCCTCAATGACTTGGCCATCTTCAACAACATTTCCCTGAACATACCACTGGCCGGCAAGGCTCTCTGTGGCTGTTCCACCCATGTCTTCCTTCTCACACGAGGTAAGTGTGATGGCGAAGAGCAATGCTGCAAAATATAGTACTTTCTTCATATTGTTTCTTGTTTACTTGATTACAGTTTTACTTTGTCAGCGTTACATAGAAGGGTGCACCGAAGTCCATGACGAGCTTGATGGTACCCGTTGCGGGATCATAGCTGCCCGAAACATCCTCCATCGGGTCGCCCCAATACCAGCCGCCCTGTGCCAACACCTCGATGGTGTTGTCGGCATTGAGCTGCAGAATGGCTTCGAGGTGGAAGTCGTAGGTGGGCTCGTAGCCGGGATAGCGGCCGTAGCAATAGAAACCACCTGCGAGGTCGTCGATGAGGAAGGTGCCGTCAGCACGCTTCGTGATGTTGATGGGAGCATCATAGTAGTGGCGTGAGCCGAACTGGCTCTCACCCAGATAGGCACCAGCAAAGTTGTTGGGGTCTACCACCATCACCGTGCGCGAAGCCGATGCGGGGAATCCGTCATCATTGTAGACAACATAGTTCACATTATAGAAGCCGGGCTTCGAAGTGTCGACATTGCTGTTGACTTGAATCTGGTCGGTGACATCCTCACCGCCCATCGTTGCCACGCAACCAGGGTCGTTGAAGCTTCCACCAACATTGACTTTCATGAAGCTTTCGCCATTCATCTCCAGCACAGCATAAGTGGTAATACGGCTCAGACCCTCAGTGTCCTTGTCGCAACTGGCAAGTGTGATAACACCCAGTGCGAGGAGCATTGCATAGATTATGTTCTTTTTCATATTGTTACCTTTTTACTTTGGTACATTGTTACTTTGACTTATTTGCCCCAGAACACAGGCGTTGCATAGCCGGGGAATTCAGGAGAGTTGCTGTTACGAGCCGAAGAGCTCTCGGGATAAGGCCAGCGCTCCAGGAGCTTGTTTGCACCAAGCTTGTCCTCCACCTTGATGGGTGTGTAGAACGTGCCGGGAACATAGAGCTCGGGATGATAGGAGGCATCGCTCTGCTCGTTGTACATCTGTGTGCCCTGCACACTGCCGAAAGCGGGGAAGTCAAGGCGGCGAGCCTCGCACCAGCCCTCGAACGTGTTCACACCTGCCAGAGCAATCCACTTCGAAACGCCGATGCACTTCTTGTAGTTAGCCTGGTCGTAGGGGAACTTGGCGATGCTCTCAGCAGCACCAGCCACACCTGCGGTAGCAAACGAAGCCTCGATGGCTGCCTCATAGTGAGCCTTTGCCTGTGCGGCATTGCCTGCCTTTGCATAGTACTCAGCGATGAAGAACTCAACCTCGCTGCGAGTGATCAGATAGACGGGCATGTCGTAGCTGGCAACGGGACGGCACCAGTAACCTGACTTGTAGCTGTCGGAAGTAGAGAAGTTACTACCTGAGATACCACCGGTGTAGACACCCGATGAGTTGGGCTCGAAGAAGGCAGCCAGACGGCCGTCCTCGAAGACGACGTCGCCTTCAGCATTTTTCTGCTGCATGGTTCCGACGATAGCAATGTTAGCAACAACGTTAATCTGGGTGGAACCCCAAGCCGTTGAAAACTCCTCAGCATAGAAGGGGCTCAGCGAACCGCTCTCGTTCGACCAGCAGCCTTCCCAAGCCACATCGCCTGCGGGGAAATTGTTGGCACTGACGAGTGCAGCAATCTGAGAGTTCACGTCAGCCACACCGCTTTCGCGGGTGAGCATCTTCAGCTTCACGGCATTGGCCAGCTGAATCCATGCACCAGCGTTCTTACCCGGAAGCAGGAAGTTAGTGGCAACCTTGTCGCCGGCACTAGCCTTCGAGAGAGCCTCATCGAGTTCGGCAAGCACACCAGCGTAGATGTCGGCACCCTGATCATACTTCGGGGTAGCATTGCTGGCGTCGAAAGCCTCGCTGTAAGGAACTTCACCATAGGCATCGACCATCATCTGATAGATGAAAGCCTTCAGCGTCTTGGCTGCAAGGAATGTTCCCCACTCCTCATCATTCTCAGCCAGCTGGCAGATGGTGTTGAGGTTCTTCAGGGAACGCTGATTGAGCTGTGTGTAGTCGGTGCTGGAACGCGTTGCCGACATCTTGAACTGACTGTAGTCAACATAGTTCGACGTACCGAAAGCATGGCTGTAGTACTGAGCGAAATATCCGCCAGTGATGCGATAGAAGTCGCCATAGGTGCTGGCGAGGTTCATCTCGGCAGCGGGGAACATGATATCAGTCGTCATGTTGGCCTCAGCAGGCGAGTTGGGGTCCTGGTTGATGTCCAGATAGCTGTCGCACGAAGTGGTCAGCATTCCCAAAGCTATTGTGAAAATAAATGCAAATTTCTTCATATCTTGTTTCCTCCTGTTTTAGAATTTGAGTCCAACGTTGAAACCGAAGACGCGGCAAGACGGGTTGCTATAGAGCTCACCGAACATACCGGAAAGGTCGTTACCATCGGCACTGGCCTCAGGATCGATGAAGGTGTTCGACTTGTGAGTCCATGTGAACACGTTGTTGGCGAAGAGCGAGAGGGTGATATCGCTGAGCTGCAGCTTGCGCACGATGTTGCGGGGCAGCTGGTAGGCCAGCGTGATGTTACGCAACTTGACAAACGAGCGGTCGAGCAGGTAAGCCTCGCCACCGAGGTTGTAGCCGTAGTTGTTGTACCAGTCCTGATAGCTACCATCGTTCAGGTAGATAGGCGTGGTGTTCTCCGAGCCGTCAGCCATCACAGAGTTGGGGATGACGAACGGACGACGGTCGTTATAAGTCGTGAACTCGCCGTTACCGGTGAACTGCATGAGGTTCTTCGTACGCGAGAACATGTAGCCACCCTTACGGATATCGAGAGCAGCGCTCAGAGTCAGGCCCTTCCAAGAGAGAGCGGTGGTGATACCGCCTGTCCAGTCGGCGTTGACGTTCTTACCAGTATCCTGCACCTCGTCTGTGAGCAGCGGCTGTCCGCTTTCACCTACGATGATGCGACCCTGCTCGTCGTACTGCGGCAGATAGGTGAAGAGCTCACCCATGGGCAGACCTTCAACGGCGCGCATGTAGACGGCGTCGTTACCGGCCGAGAACGAGTTGATGTTAACCATACCGCCATCGAGGCTTGCAGGCATCGAGATAACCTTATTGTTGTTCTTCGAGAAGTTGAAGCCCAAATCCCAACGGAAGTCGCGAGTGCGAACGGGTGTGGTGTTCACGAGCAGCTCAACACCGTTGTTGCGCACCTCACCGAAGTTGGTCACCATGGAGGTGTAACCAGTAGCAGGGTCAACGGGCAGCGTGAAGATCTGGTCGCTCGTGGTACGGGTGTAGTAAGAGAAGTCGACATTGATGCGGTTGTCTAAGAAGGCGAGGTTCACACCTGCCTCAAACTCAGTCGTCATCTCAGGCTTCAGGCTTGAGCTACCTGCAGAGGCAGCCGACTGGAACGAGTTGATGCCGTTGAAGGGGAAGGTGGTCAGGCCTGTGCCGTAGTAACCACGGCTCGAACCCTGCACATAGCGCGGATAGATCTGGTAGACACCAGCATCGTTACCGGTCTTACCATAAGCCAAACGCAGCTTACCAAAGTCGAGAATGTTGTTCTTCGGGAGCATGCGAGTGAAGATCCAGCTCAGCGTTGCACCAGGATAGAAGTAGTTGTTCTTCTCGAGAGGCAGTGTCGACGACCAGTCGTTACGAGCGGTGAGGTCGAGGAACAGCATGTCGTCCCAACCCAGCGTGATGTCACCGAACAGACCCACGAGGCGGCGCTTCGACTGACTTTCGTTCAGAGTAGCACGTGTAGCACCATTGCTCAGATCCCAGAAGCCAGTATAGAAGGTCAGACCGTCGGTCTCACCCTGCATCCATGTGCTGTAGCGCTCGTTCATGTTCACACCAACGTTGATGTTTACATCGAGCTTATCGTCCAAATACTTGTCCTGCCAGTTAGCAAGGAAGTCGTGGTTCAGCTCGTAGTTGCGCTGATACTGTGTGTAGACGTAACCGTCCTGGTTCATGTTCGAAGGAGCATAGCCGTAGTCCTCTTGAATGAGGGCATCGTCAAGACCAATCTGCGGATAGCCGATCTTGAAGTCGTAGTCAGTGTAGTCGAAACCGAAACGATAGGTGAACGTGAGTTGCTTCATCAGCTTGATGTCGGCCTGAATCTTACCGAACACCTGCTTACCATCGTTGTGGTTGTAGTTGTTCTCGATAGCCCAGTAGGGGTTGGTGATACCATAAGGAGTATACCAAGCCTCGGGGGTGTCGAAAGCGTTGACAAGGTTCTTGCGGTCGACGAGGGAGATGTCGCGCGGGAACTCAAGAATACCATCGATCATCGAAGTACCCTGATACTGACCCACCGTGTTGATATTGTTCTTCGTGAAGTTCACGCTCGAAGAGAGCTTGAACCAGTCGGTAGCCTGGTAGCTGCCACGATAGGCAATGGTGTTACGCTTGTAGGTGTCCTTGTCCTTCGGGATGATACCGTTATCCGATGTGTACGAATAGCTCAGGTAGTAAGTCATCTTCGAGTCGCTCGACACACCACTCAAAGCAACACTGTGGTTTGTCGAGACACCAGTATCGAAGAAGTCCTTGATGTTGTTCTCGGCAGCCTCATACTTGTGGATGAGCTGCTGGTTGTTCCAGATAGGACCGTAGACCTGAGTCGAACCGTCCATCTCGGGACCCCACGAACCATTCTCGATGAAGGTCTGATTACCATTCCAACCCTGTCCGTACTTGTTCTGGAACTTCGGCAGGTTGGCAATCTGACGGAACTGCACGCTTCCATCATAGCTGATGGAGAAGTTGCGAGCACCGTTCTTCTGACCGCTCTTCGTGGTGATAATAATGACACCATTAGCGGCACGCGAGCCATAGAGGGCCGTAGCAGCGGCACCCTTCAGCACGGTCATGTTCTCAATGTCGTTCGGGTTCACGTTCGTGATACCACCCACAGCATTCTGATGCTGCTGAGCCAAACGAGTAGTGCTCTGGAGGGGCACACCGTCGATGACGTACAGCGGCTGGTTGTTACCGTTGATCGAGCTGATACCACGGATAATCACCGAGTTAGCCTGACCAGGGTCGCCACTGGTGGCGTTGATCTGCACACCTGCCACCTTACCTGCCAGGGCCGAGGTAACGTCAGTCACCTTACCTTCAGTCAGCTGGGCATTGTCGATGGTCTGTGCCGAATAGCCGAGCGTCTTCTGTTCACGACTGATACCGAGCGCGGTGACAACCACCTCGTTCAGAATCTTGTTGTCAGAAAGCATCTCGATACGCATCGTACGGGCGGCAGTCACATTGATGGTCTGCATGCCGAGATAAGAGATGCGCAGCGTGGCACCACTCGACGGAACGGTCAGTTGGAACTCACCGTTGCCATTGGTCACTGTGCCTTGGCTAGTGCCCACAATTTGTACGGCGGCACCCACGATGGGGAGTCCGTCTTCCTGAGACACTACGGTACCTTTGACTTGCGTCTGGGCCATCGCTCCCACTGCCGTCAGCAGCAGAGCGGCCAAAAACATTGTTAGTTTTTTTACCATAAATTCTCTCTCTTTAATAATTAATAATGTATAAGTGATAAATTGAATATCCTTTTACGTTACCAAAACTTACAACCCTTTTTACCTTGCCATACCCAAAGTATGAATATCAGTATATCATGCAACGAGTCTGTCAGATGCTTTTTAACGAGTTTTTATGTTTGTGGCTGCAAAAGTAAACAAAAAATACTAAACATGCAAATAAAAGTGATAAAATATCAATTTTTATGGCATTATTTTAACAACCCGTACACTTTTTGCATGGAAAGTGTGCCAAAAAGCAAGTTTATTCATGTTATTTTAGAAAAGAAACTGCTCCTTTCTTTCCTTATTTTATGAAAACACCCATGGGAAAAGGAAATACGAAAGTGTTAAAAAACGGGGTTTTTCTTTGAAAATTTACACTTTTTTTTGTTTATTAAATAAAAATGTTATATATTTGCACCCAATATTACGATATGATAAGACGATCAGCGAAGATGACCAAAGCCGTAGTAATACATGAACAAACAGCTAATGGCTCATTCCAAGCGCATCTCACCTGCCTGACATAGGCGGATGACGTTGCAGTGTGCTACAAGGGTGGCGCGCCAAGAACGTCTATCCCCCGCGTCCATGATGTCAAGCAAGAAGAGTTGTCCGTCTATACCCGTCATTGACAAACATTTATTTCATTTTTAGTAACCTTAAAAGAGAGAGTATTTATGGTAAAAAAGCTAACTATGTTTTTGGCCGCCCTGCTGCTATCAGCAGTGGGTGCAGTGGCCCAGACACAGGTCAACGGTACCGTAGTGTCTCAAGACGACGGTGAGCCCGTAGTGGGTGCAACCGTAATGGTCGTCGGTACGCAAGTTGGTGCAGTAACCGACATCAACGGTAAGTTCAGCCTTACTTGTCCGAAGGGCAAGAGCACGCTGCGCATTACCTATGTGGGTATGGAACCCATCGAGGTGGGTGCCCGCCCGAACATGCGCATCCTGTTGACGAGTGACAAGCAGGCCCTCGACGAGGTGATTGTCGTGGCCTATGGTACAACGAAGAAATCTTCGTTCACCGGTTCTGCAGAGAACATCAGCGCCGACAAGCTGGAACTTCGACCCATCACCAACGTGGCCAAGGGTATTGAAGGCCAGGCTTCTGGTGTGCAGGTGACAAGTTCAAGCGGTCAGCCGGGTTCATCGCCTGCCATCCGCATTCGTGGTTTCGGCTCCATCAATGCTTCATCGGCACCTCTGTATGTCGTCGATGGTGCTCCTTACGACGGAAGCCTTTCGAGCTTGAACCCCGCCGACATTGAGTCGATGACCATTCTGAAGGATGCATCAGCCGGTGCCCTGTATGGTGCGCGTGGTGCAAACGGTGTGGTGATGATCACCACTAAGAAAGGTAAGGAAGGTCGTCCGCAGGTGACTTGGCGTAGCACAGCAGGCTGGTCGAGCCGCGCTCTGAAGAACTACGACCTGGTAGACCAGAAGGACTTTGTGCAGCTCACCTATGAGGGACTGCGCAATGGTTACATCTTCGACAACGGTCTCAGCTGGGCCGACGGTGAGGCTGCCGCAAGAGCCCAACTGGGCACCTACATGGGCGGCGAACTCTACAACCCGTTCAAGAACTACACTTGGGACCAGATGATCGATCCTGCCACCGGCATGATTCATCCCGATGCCAAAGCCGCATGGGACGAGTACTGGATTGACCAGTTGGAGAACAAGAACGCCTTCCGTCATGAGCACCAGTTCTCTTTGAACGGTGGTACCGACAAGACACAGTATGCTATGTCGCTGGGTTATGTGAACGAGGATGGTATTCTGAAGACTACCAACTTCCAGCGTTACAACGCCCGCGCCTATGTGAACTCAGCGGTGACACACTGGTTCAATGCCAACATCAGTGCTCAGCTGGCTCACTCCATAACCAATGCCAACGACTACGACGGCACATCGACCTCTAACGTGTGGTATTCGTCACAGTTCGTTTCACCGCTGTTCCCGCTCTACATCAAGGACCTTCAGGGTAACAACGTGCTCGACGAGAACGGTAAGCCGCAGCTTGACTACGGTGAGAACGGACGTCCCGGTTCCTACACTGACTACAACCCGCTGGGTGGCCTGGTCGACGACAAGGCATTCCGCAAGCGCGACGTTGCCATCATGAACACCGGCATGGTGCTGGGCACCGACAGCGAGTCGGCTGGCTGGCTGCAGGGTTTGAAGCTGAGCGTTAACTTCAGCTTGAACTATGAGAACCAGCTTCGCATGCGCTATATGAATATGTACCACGGCAACCAGGCTACGGCCAACGGTCTCATCCAGAAGTACAACTACCGCACGCAGAGCTTCACTTTCAACCAGCTGCTTACCTGGAACCGCACATTCGACAAGCACAACATCGACGTGCTGCTGGGTCATGAGTGGTATCAGATGAAGTATGAGTACCTCACCGCAGGACGTACCAACCTCGTCGATGGTATCTACGAGCTGGGTCCCGCAGCCAATATGTATGAGGCAAGCTCCTATAGCATCGACCACCGCATCAACTCATTCCTGAGCCGTGTCAACTACAACTACAACGACACTTACTACCTCTCAGCTTCGCTGCGTCGCGATGCCTCTTCGCGTTTCTATAGCAAGAACTGGACTGGCACGTTCTGGTCGCTGGGTGGCAACTGGCGCGTCTCGAAGGAGCAGTTCATGCAGGACGTAACGTGGGTTGACAACCTTTCGTTCAAGGTGAGCTACGGACAGCAGGGTAACGAAAGCATCCTGAATGACGACGGTTCTGCCAACTACTTTGCTTGGCAAGGCCTCTACGAACTGGGATGGAACAATGGTAACAACATCGGTGCTGTTGCTTCGACAATGGAGAACAAGGATCTGTCGTGGGAGAAGAACAACAACTTCAACATCGGCATCGAAGGCACACTCTTCGATCAGATGCTGCGTTTCAACATTGAGTACTATGTGAAGAAGACCACCGACATGCTGCTCAGCTATCCGATGCCGCTGTCGACAGGTTTCACTGGCTACAATGCCAACGTGGGTGACATGCGCAACTCCGGTCTGGAGTTTGAGTTGGGACTGACCCCCATCAAGACGAAGGATTTCCGCTGGGATATCACTTGGATGGGTAGTACCGTCAAGAACAAAGTGCTGAAGCTGACGAAGGAAACTCCGGAGATTATCAATGGTAACCGCGTCATCAAGGAAGGTTTGCCCATCAACACATTTTATGTGTCGAAGACCGCAGGTGTAGACCCTGCCACAGGTGCACAGCTCTACTGGGCTTACGACGACATTACCGAATACAAGAAGGACGCTGACGGCAATGTAGTGAATGATGCCGAAGGCAACCCCATTGTAGAAAAGGAATACAGAAATGAGTACATCACCAGCGACTACACCAAGGCCAACAACTCGAAGTACTACATGGGCAGCCGTATTCCCGACCTCTATGGCAGCATCTCAACCAACCTGAGCTATAAGGGCATCGACCTCTCCATCTTGACTACCTATAGCATTGGTGGTAAGGTGTACGACGGACTGTACGCAAGCTCGATGAACGTGTGGTATCCCACCGACATCTGGCACACCAACTACCTGCGCCGCTGGCAGAAGCCCGGCGACGTCACCGACATTCCTCGCGTAGGAATTGCATCGTACTATGCTTCCTACCTGGATCGCAACCTCATCGATGCCTCTTATTTCGCCATCAAGAACATCACGCTGGGTTACAACCTGCCTCGCAACATCGTCGGCAAAGCAGGCTTGCAGAATGTCCGCGTGTTCACTTCGGTCGACAACCTTGGCCTGTTCACGCATCTCGATGGTATGGATCCTCAGTATAACTTCTCTGGTGGTACCGACTACGACTATGTTCCCAACAAGACTTGGACTATCGGTCTGGAAGTGAAATTCTAAGTAACAATGGTTAAATACTAAAAGGATTATAGATATGAAAGCAATATTCAAATATACATTTGTCGGACTTCTGGCAGGAATGATGCTGACCACTTCCTCGTGCTCCGAGGATCAGCTGACGACCGTGCCTACACAGTCTATGTCGGGACAGGGCCTGCTGGCCAATGGTAAGGCAGCACTGGTAGCCCTGAACGGTATCTACCGCGAAATGTACACCTCTGGATGGTCAACAACCGGTAACACTCACCAGTGCTTCGGTATCACGGCCTACAACCTCTGCGCCGACGTCATGGGTGAAGACCACGTCATGGCCGCCCAGGGTTCCGGTTGGTTCTGGTTCGATGCTCTTTATAATGTAAAGGGCCGCTACACCAGCAGCGCATGGCGCTCTTACGACCTCTGGTTCGCCTTCTACACTTGGCTTGCCAACTCCAACTACATCATTGCTGCCGAGGAAACCATGGAGGGAACATCCAGCGAGGTGGGCTATGCCATCGGTCAGGCCTATGCCATCCGCGCCTACTCCTACTTCATGCTGTCGCAGTACTTCGCTCGCACCCTCGTAGGTCACGAGAACGAGCCCTGTGTGCCTATCTACACAGAGCCGACATCGCCTGAGACCAAGGGTCAGCCCCGTGCTACCAATGCCGAGGTCTATGCACAGATTGACAAGGACATTGACAAGGCCATTGAACTGCTGAAGGGCACCGAGCAACTCGACAAGAGCCATATCAGCTATGCCGTGGCTCTGGGCATCAAGGCCCGCATCTGCATGGTCGAGAACAAGTGGGCCGACGCCAAGGCTGCCGCTCACGAGGCCATCGCCGCCAGTGGATGCTCCATCCTGCCCGTCTCTTCGTTCATGGGTATGAACAATGTGGGTGCCGATAACGTCATGTGGGGTGCAGGCATCATCGCCGACCAGGTGGGTATGTACGCCAGCTTCTTCTCACACATGGACTACGATGCCGCTAAGTATGCCGGCAAGGGACGTGCCGTGAAGGAGATCAACCGCGAGCTCTATGCCAAGATGAACCCCACCGACACTCGTCGTGCATGGTGGGAGGCTTCCAACCCCGACTATCCTTACGTGCAGCGTAAGTTCACGTTCTCCGACGTGGCTTCATGGCTGGGCGACTACATCTTCATGCGTGTTGAGGAAATGTACCTCACCGCTGCCGAGGCCGAGTGCCGTCTGGGCGACGAGGCTGCTGCCAAGAAGGACCTGATGGCCGTGATGGAGAAGCGCGATCCTAACTATTCGACCACCAAGACCGGTACTGCTCTGGGCAAGACATCTGCTCCCGCCGACGAGACCAACTCGCTGCTCGAGGAGATTCTCATCCAGCGTCGTATCGAGCTGTGGGGTGAGTTCGGTCGTATGTACGACCTGAAGCGCCTGAAGCAAGGCTTCCGCCGCACAGAGTCTCAGGGATGGCCCAGCTCTGCTCTGCTGAGCACCAAGCCGACCGACGACCCCGAAGCTTACATGAACGTTCTGACCATTCCGCAGGCTGAGTTCGATGGCAACGAGAACATGGATGCCGATAAGGACCAAAATCCTGCTGGCGACTATAAGTAAGAAGTAGCGTAAACATCAAACTTGAACCATAAACAAGAATAAGCATTATGAAGATGAAAAAATATCTATATGGCTTAGTAGCCATTGCGGTGGTTGCACTCTTCGCTGCCTGTGACCAGGAGAACGAGGCTGCCATCTATACGCCCCAGGGACAGGGACTCGCCTTCACCAGCAACTCAATGGGTAGCATAGAGGTAGAACCGAACGATGCTAACTTCAGCGTTGATATCGTCCGCGGCAACTCCAAAGGCGCCTACACGGGAAAAGTGAATAAGGTGACGGCCGAGGTCGACGGAAAAGCTGTTGACTATAATTCTATTTGCACGATTGGCGACTTCACGTTCGAGGATGGCAAATGCTCTTCTTCGTTCAACGTCAACGTCGACAAGCTGCCTGTAGGTAGTGTGCTCTCACTGACGATGGAACTGACCGACTCCACCAACTTGGCACCTACGGAGGGAACAAGCGTCATCAGCGTGTCAGTCAACAAGAAGTATGTATGGGAAAGTGCGGGTACTTGCGACTTCACCGACTTCACCTTCACTTCTGACGAAAAGGGCGTAACGGCAAAGGGTGTGCCCGTTGAGCATGCTCAGGCCACCAACCTCTATCGCATCGTCAAGCCGTGGATTGCCTGCTACGGTCCCGCTCCTGACGGATTCGCTGAGGATTCCGGTATCCAGTTCACCTTCAATGGCGACGACATCGACCTGGTAGCACCGGGTAGCATCGTTGCAACTGCCGACCAGTACAGCTTCTGCTGGGTAGCCAACTATGTAGGTTCCTACTGCATCAAGGAAAGGAGTGGCAACACTTGGGCCTTCTCGATGCTGGGACTCATCGACGGTGACGGCTATTACACTGGATTTGCTTTCCAGTTCACCTGGAACAGATAATTCGTCTCAACGAAACATATCGTAAACAAACTTAAGAGAGCCGCGGCCTGTGAAGGGTCGCGGCTCTCTTGTGGTTTGTAGCAAAGGCATAATGGGGAGAAAAAGGAAGAAAAGGGGAGAATTTAGCAGCCTAATGTAGGGGCAGCCCCCCGTGTCTGCCCGCGTATTTGAGGTGTATGGGAGTACGGGTTGTTCGTTATTGTAGGGGCAGATACGGGGGTCTGCCCCTACAATCAGCAGGCAGGACTATCGTCCCTTTGCTCCCCTTTCACTCCCCTTTATACCCTTCTACAGCCTTTATTGTTGCTTCAGCAACTTCAGCTCATGCTTCGGGCGCAGGGCATCGCTGGTCTTTTCGGTGTACTGACCTACCTTCACGGCTACCGTGTTTCGGATGTCGCGGCTGGAGGCACCCAAGCGGAAGGTGTAGGTGCCGGCCTCAGTGAGCCACTGGCTGTTGGCCTCGTCGAAGCTGGCGAGGTCGCGGCGCTTCAGCTGCATGGTGAGCACTTGGCTCTCACCGGGCTTCAACTCGCGTGTCTTGGCGAAGGCCTTCAGTTCCTGAGCAGGCTTCTCCAGCTGTCCAGCAGGAGCGCTGACGTAGACCTGCGCAATCTCCTTTCCGCTGACGCTGCCGGTGTTCTTCACCGTTACGCTGACGGTGATGTTTTCACCACTCACCTTCACGCTGGGCTTCGAGTATTCGAACGCTGTGTAGCTCAGACCATAGCCGAAGGGATAAGAAACGTCCTTGCCGAACGTGTCGAAGTAGCGATAGCCCACATAGATGTCTTCCTCGTGGTTGCTCACCTTGTTACGGCTGGAGAAGTGGCGCGACGAAGCGTGATCGTAGACGCTGATGGGCCATGTCATCGTGAGCTTTCCTGACGGACAAACCTTACCCGTGAGCACATCGGCGATGGCATTTCCTGCTTCCTCGCCCGGCTCCCAGGCACAAACGATGGCATCTGCCCGGTCGCGCCACGATGATGTCTCGATGACCGATCCGCTGTTGATGACCACCACCACGGATTTTCCTTCAGCGTGGAAGATTTCACTGACGTTCTTGATGAGTTGCTGCTCGTCGCTGTTCAGGAAGAACTCTTGCTCAGCATCGCGGTCGCCGCCCTCGCCAGCCTGACGTCCGAGGGTGATAATAGCCACATCAGCCTCTTTCACCTCATGGCTGATCATATTCCTACTCACGGGCATCTCAGGAAGCTTCTGGTCACCCCACGCATCCTGCATGAACCACTCGCCAGTGTGGTTGTCGGCTTGGAACTTCGCGCGCGCGTAGGGTACATATTTATTATATACGTCTGTCAGCATCTTCGTCGTACCGATGCCCGCATTCTTCAAGCCCTCCACCATATCGGTGATGTACGGTGTGTGAACGCGTCCTGAACCAGTACCACCCGACAGCATGTGATAGCAGCCCACACCAAACAATGCTACGGTCACGTTGCTGCCATCCTTCTTAACGGTCAGGGGGAGAGTTCCATGATTCTTCATCAGCACGATGCCTTCCGTGGCAGCCTCACGAGCGAGGGCTGCATGACCGGTGAGGTCGGGCTTGTCGGTAAAAGCATAGTGGCGGAAGCTCGGCGTCTTCACGATGTACTCCAACATGCGACGCACGTTTCTATCCACTTCGGCCATGCTCAGTTCACCCTTCTCCACCGCAGCGATGATTTGCTCGGCCTGTTCCTTCTGTCCAGGCTCCAGCAGGTCGTTGCCTGCGGCTACCTCATCAGCTGTGCGCAGACCTCCACGAATGCCAATCCAGTCGGTCATCACGATTCCTTTGAATCCCCAGTCGTCGCGGAGAATCTTCGTCAGCAAATCGTGGTTACCCATGGAATACTGGCCGTTCACGGAGTTGTAGGACGACATCACGGTCCAAGGCTGGCTCTCCCTCACGGCAATCTCGAAGCCGCGCAGGTAGAGTTCGCGAGCAGCACGTGCCGACAACCGCTCGTCAACACTGGTACGGTCGGTCTCCTGCGAGTTCACGGCATAGTGCTTAGCCGACGTGCCTACGCCCTTACTCTGCACACCGTTGATATAGGCGGCAGCCATTTTTCCCGTCACCAGCGGGTCCTCCGAGAAGTATTCGAAGTTACGACCGCACAAGGGATTGCGGTGCAGGTTCAGGCCAGGGCCGAGAATCACGTCGCAGCCATACTCCATCGTTTCCTCGCCAATGGCCACACCGACACGGCGTAGCAGTTCTTGGTTCCACGACGATGCCAGGCAAGAGCCGATGGGGAAGCCGGTGGCATAGAAGGTTTGCGTAGTGCCCTTGCGGGTAGGATTGATGCGTACGCCGGCAGGGCCGTCGGTAAGCATGGTGGCAGGAATGCCCAAACGTGGAATTGCAGCTGTCGAACCGGCAGCTCCCGGTACACGGTCAGCGCTGCCGCCTACGACAGCCGTCTCGCCAAAGAAATCCCTGGCGCTGCCCACGAGCAGTCGCGCTTTCTCCTGCAGCGTCATCGCCTGCAGTACTGCGTCGATATTGTCGGCGCTGAGAGTTGGTGTTTGCTGTGCCATTGCGTTTGTTGTGAAAAGACTCGCTACAGCAGCGAGTACAAAGGTCTTCATTGATTTCATGTTGACAAAAGATTTTAGTTAATAGTTTTTGCGCCGGCAAAGATACGAATAAGCAAGCGAAATGCAAAGAAAAAACCCAAGTTTTTGATTTCATTTCCAAGCGGGAGTATCTTCGGCAGAGCCAAAGTTACTAAAAAGTTCTATGCGATATTCTCTAAGAACAATGTTTTTTCGTACTTGCGCCATTTTGTCGCATCTTTCTGACATGTTGTCATATATTCCGCAATGGCACAAAGGTTGCAATAACGTAGGTGAGTCCCACAAGGAACTCAAGAGAGAATAAACAAATACATAACAATTAAAATAAACAAAATGGAGGACAAAACTATGAGACAAATGATTCACAGAAATGCTTGGCTGCCGACAGTGTTCGACGACTTGTTCAACAACGATTTCATGCCGCGTGCAAACGCTACCGCACCGGCCATCAATGTTATCGAGAATGAAGACCAGTACATCGTGGAGCTCGCTGCCCCGGGTCTGAAGAAGGAGGACTTCAACGTGAATATCAATGAGGATGGCAACCTCGTGATCAAGATGGAGAAGAAGCAGGAGCAGACCACCGACGATAAGAAGGCTCACTATCTGCGCCGCGAGTTCAACTACACCAAGTTCGAACAGACGCTCATCCTGCCTGACGATGTTGAGAAGGCAAAGATTGCTGCCCGCGTGGAGCATGGTGTGCTGACCGTAGATCTGCCGAAGACTGAGCAGGCTCGCACAAAGGTGGAGCGCCAGATTGAGATTGGTTAACACCCACCCCTGTAAGGGGACCACATATAGCGAAGTGTAGTTTAAATAAAAGATTGATTATTGGTGAAAGGAGGCTGCCGTGGCAGCCTAACAAAAAGCGCCCTGCGTCCGATGTTGGATGCAGGGCGTTTTCGTGTATTCCTCCAGCTGAAGTAGTGACAAGAGCACTGAAATTTGAGGAAAGATTTGCGGTTCTTAATAAATTGTTGTATTTTTGCAGGGAAATCATTATGGAGAATCATGAACACCATGCCCATGTACTTTTTCTTAACAAGAATGGGCCATGGATTATTTCCACATGAATTATCATAAATTGAACATGAATTTGTCATGAATTATATTTATTAAACAAATATTGCGAAGGAGTATGTTGGATCCAAAGAAATATAAAGATATTGTTTATCGAATTATCGGGGCAGCAATGGAGGTACATTGTGAACTGAATTGGGGATTGCTTGAACCTGTATATAACGAGGCATTACATCTGGAACTACTTGATCGTGGCATAGAGAACGAACGAGAGCAACAGGTGCCTTGTTACTATAAAAATCATCAATTGGAAAAACATTATCAATTGGATATTGTTGTGGGTGATGTGATTGTTGAGTTGAAGTCAGTCAGCGAACTGAACTCATCCCACCGAGCCCAGCTGTTCAACTATCTGCGCCTTACCAAGAAACCCATTGGACTGCTTATCAACTTCGGCCAGGAAAGTCTACAAGGTGAGCGTTATGCATATGACGAAGAAACTAACGAATGCGTTTTACTTGACAAGAACATGAAGCCATTCTATTGAAAAAACAAAGTTTTTTGAATAATTCATGTTCAATTCATGATAATTCATGTTTAATAAAAAAACATCAATGGAGATTGTCGTTCTGTAGAAATGAGCATTCATGACAACTATAAAGGCACAGGCAGACGAATGGGTGTTCGTCTGCCTGTTTTGATTATAACCAGAGTTGCGGAGAAGCGAGAGCTTACTTGACAACTTTGAACTATGTTCGAGCTCGTTCACGCTCGGAAGAACTCGAACAAGTTCAGTTATTCACTCACTTAATCACGACTTTGAACATAGTTCGAGCTCGTTCACGCTCGGAAGAACTCGAACAAGTTTAGTTCTCACTCACTTAATCACGACCTTCTTGCCGTTGATGATGTAGATGCCCTTGGGAAGTTGAGAGGTTGAAACGCCTGAACTTCTCAACGTCTCAACTCCTGAACTTCTCAACGTCTCAACTCCTGAACTTCTCAACGTCTCAACACCTGAACTTCTCAACGTCTCAACGTCTGAACTTCTCAACGTCGCCACTCGTCGCCCACTCAGGTCGTAGATGGCGGTTGTCACTGCCCCACTTCCTTCAGAGAGGGGCTGGGGATAGGTTTCAATTCCATTCGTCTCGTCGTTAAGAATAGCAATATCGAGCGTCTTGGAATAGTATGGCGTTTCGCCAATAGCCTTGAAATAGGCATGGAAGGCATCTACTGACTGGGCACCGCTGGTAGAGAACTGGCTGCCATCGGCATTGATACCAAGGATGCCACGGAGCTGCTGCTTATAGGAGGAACCCGCAAATACCATATTCTGACCACTGGTGTAGGCAATGGCATCGGGCTTCACCATTGCATTGGTGGCACTCCAGACAATCTTCTTGCCAACAAGGTTCCACTTCGCACCCCATGCATTGTCGGGAACGGCCACAAGATAAGGCACATTGGCTTGCATCTCGGGTGCATTACGGAAATAAACGGTCTGGCCATCCTCCTCAGCGAAGTCGCAGAGCCAGAACTGCTTACCACTGTCAGCGCTGGAGTGGAACCAGTCTATCTGCTTGTTGTCCGTCTGGTTCGTCACCTTCGTGGGTTGGAAAGGCAGCACGATGGTCGACCATCCCGAGCGTACCTTATTATTATGTCCCTGCGTGAACGTGCGCTCATAGCTGATTTCCGAGGCGGTGAACGTCTGCGGGGTATAGAAATCGTAGCCGTCCTCGAGGGCAATGGCGCTGGCCTGAGTGCCTACGACAACATTCCTTCCTTCGAGTCCTGCGGGAGCCGTCTCACCTTCACCAAGGAAGTAGAGCGTGTTGGGATTACTATTTGCGGCAATGCCGTTCAACGTGAGACCTTCAAGCGACACGGCTGCCACATCTTCTGGAATGGCGAAGCCTTCCGCGGGTTTATATCCCTTACGTGTGCCGTCGCCCTTCCAAGTGATGACGCCGCGCTCAATCTCATAATACTTCGACTTGCCTTTCTCCACGATGTTCTCCACGTGTGCTCCTTCCTCTTCTTGCGGCACGTTGTTGCGTGCATAGATGTTCATGGAATAGGTGGAGCCATAGGCAAGATTGTCGAAGTCGAAGTAGTAGGTCACCGAGCCGCCAGCGGGAATAGAGACCGTCTGCTGTTTATAGGTGACCATCGAGCCAGCACCGATGGTTCCGTCTTCGTTGCGCTTCACAATGAACAGCGGAGCCAACACATACTTGTTGTATTCGCCTTCGGAATGGTTGGTGATGGTTGCCTTGAAGCGTGCGCTGCTATCATAGATGCTGCCGTGAGTATTCTCATCGTCGTTCTCAACGGCATTCACGGCTTCAATGTCAACCGTAAGATTCATCTCGGTCTCCTCTGCACCCAGTATCTCAATCTTTGCAATGGTTCCGGGCAGGACATCATAGCCGCCGAGCCCATCTTCCGTCATCACATAAACCGTCTTGGTACCTGCCGATTCCGGCGTGACGTTGAAGGTGACGGTAGCCGAGCCTTGTGCAGGAACTTCTGCCTGAACAACGGTGGTGTATTGCGAGTATTCATCGAGTTTCTGTCCGCCGAAGTCCAGATAAAGATTACCGAAGAAACGTTCTTCGGAATAGTTGTTGATAGTGGCATGCACCTGTTCCTTGCAACCAACTTTATCCTCGCCGGTGAAACTGACAAACGATACATCCAAGTCTTTCTCTGGATGATAAATAGGATCAGAGGTCATGGTAGAGAAGAGCGTCACCTCAACATAGTAGCGGTCTGACTTGTCCATGGGTTTCCATTCCTCAGTACCGATAACCCTGAAAATTGGAATGATGCGGAAATCACCTGTCTTGCCTGCACCAAAGGTGATGCGGGGGTCGTTATATGCACTTCCCGTAGCCTTCAACCCTAGTCCGAATTCATGAGTGTCACCAAGTGCAGCGGTTGTCACCAACCCTGCATTGTGAGTAGACTTGCCCATCACCTCAAACGTATCATCAGCGGGATTGAGCAATGCTAGTGCCACCTCATATTTTTGTCCCGTATCGGAATGATCGGAGAAACTCACTTTCACACGGCGGGTATCACCAATTTTGAACGGGTCGCTCTTCTTGTCTCTACCGATAAAAGCATAGCTTGTTCCGCTAATAGCCGTCACCGTCAGCATCGGCTCTTCTTCCTCTTCCGGATCATCCTCGCCACCACTTTGTGCCGTGCCGGGCAGGATGTTATAAATGATGTTCTGCTTCATGTTGTAGCCTTCACTACTGGAGGATCCACCAATGCCGCTGTCTGCGGGATTCAGAATGCCAAGCTGGAAGAAGCCATTGCCCATGCCTCCCCATCCCCAGTTGATGTGGAAGTAGTCGCCATACTCAAACCCATCGCAGATGAACGAGTGGCCGCCACCGCTACCAGCCGTGCCATTATAGATCATCGGGCGTCCGGCAGCCAGTTCGTCATAGACAAGGTCATTCCATGACTCTTGGTCATAATCGGTGCGGAAGGCAATCTTCGACCCATAGCCGAACTGTTTGAAACCTTTTGGAATATCGTCGGTGTAAGCTCCAGATGAAGATAAGCCATACTGCATCTTCACAGAGCAACCCACATAGAGCATCAAGTGGGCAACGGCAGAGGTATACACCTCCGGCTCGGCGCCGGTATAGGTTTCACGCATGTGTTCCCAGTCGAAGGTGGTGGGAGGCTGTGCTTCCATCGTCACCGTGGCATAATCACCCATTTGTTCGCCAGCTACCGTGAACGTATAGGAAGGAATCTCATGATCAATGCTTTCCGGCTGCTTGTAGAAATACATAATCTGCGACATCGACGTTGCCACACAGCCTGTGTAGGCCAGTTCGTATCCATCGGCCTCATCGTCGGAGTTCATGAACTGCGGACACTCGTTCCAATACGGCGTCGCCTGGTCCCATTTCGTCGTGATGAGGGGTGCGATGGAGTTGTGGGTGCCTACCCTGTCGCGTCGCGGAGCACGCAGAACACGAGCGGCCTGTGTGTCGTCCATCTCTTCAAGCACATTGAGTTGCTGGGCATAGCAGTCGAGCCAGTAGCGCATGTTCGCAGGCATACGGTTGGCGTCGAACGCCCCCTCGTCGCTATAGCCAAGAATAGGGTTTGTGCGGTCGTCGCCCGACACGATGACGAATCCCTGCTGGTCGCCGATGTTGATGATGTAGAAAGGCGCCTTCTCTCCCATCGGAAGAGTTGCAGAGACGTCCGTGAGCCTGACGGCTTCAGCTGTCTGCGCCTGCCCGTCGGCCTTGTTATCGACCGTCAGCGGGTGGTTTTTCAGAAACGCGGCAGCCTCCTGCATGGCCTTCTTCTTGTCGACGGGGCCGGCCATGGCGACGATTGCTACGAACAAACTCAGTATTACGAAAAGTCTTCTCATTGCTATGTCTGCTTTTTAATTATTCTTAGTTAGGTCTCCCATACACTCAAGGTACCGAACTTTTATCTTCTTTTCTTGAGCTTTATGATATCAGCAAATAAATAGTAGTGATGCTACAGAGCGTGCAAAATTACAAAAAAGAATCGACAATTCGCAGGTTTTCCTGAAAAAACAACAAATCTGCAGGCCACTTTCTTTGTTTCTCGTTTTTTTTGTGTAACTTTGCATGCTGATATCTTCACGTTGCATCAGCGACTACAACGTGTTATCCAGTGTATCAAAAATCAATAAATCAAAATATCACACTATGGCAAAGAAAGCATTATTGATGATTCTCGACGGATGGGGAATCGGTAAGCATGGCAAGGGCGACGTGATTTTCAACACGCCGACCCCGTATCTCGACTATCTCACAGCCGTGTCGGCTCACTCGCAGCTGCAGGCATCGGGCGAAGATGTTGGTCTGCCCGACGGACAGATGGGAAACTCTGAGGTGGGTCACCTCAACATTGGTGCCGGACGCATTGTCTATCAGGACCTTGTGAAGATCAACCGCGCCTGCAAGGACGGCTCCATCATGGAGAACCCACAGGTGAAGGCTGCCTATACGTATGCAAAGGAGCAGGGCAAGAAGCTCCACCTCATGGGCCTCTGCTCCGACGGTGGCGTCCACTCCAGCCTCGACCACTTGTTCAAGCTCATCGAGGTCGGCAAGGCCTATGGACTGAAGAACCAGACGTTCGTGCATTGCTTCATGGACGGCCGCGACACCGACCCCCGCTCGGGTAAGGGCTTCATCGAGCAGGTGACGAAGGTTTGCGCCGACAACGACGCCGCCATTGCCTCGATTGTTGGCCGCTTCTACGCCATGGACCGCGACAAGCGCTGGGAGCGTGTGAAGGAAGGCTACGACCTCATCGTGAAGGGCACCGGCAAGCAGGCACAAGACATGGTGGTTGCCATGCAGGAGAGTTATGACGAAGGCGTCACCGACGAGTTCATCAAGCCCATCCACAACGCTACCGTCAACGGTTGCATCGAAGAGGGCGACGTAGTCATCTTCATCAACTTCCGCAACGACCGCGCCAAGGAGCTCACCATCGCTCTCACCCAGCAGGACATGCCCGAGGCAGGCATGCAGACCATCCCCGGACTGCAGTACTACTGCATGACTCCCTACGATGCCAACTTCACCGGCGTGCACATCCTCTTCCCGAAAGAGAATGTCGAAGACACGCTGGGCGAATACCTCTCACGCATGGGCAAGAAGCAGCTGCACACCGCCGAGACTGAGAAGTATGCTCACGTGACGTTCTTCTTCAACGGCGGACGCGAGGCTCCCTTCGAGGGCGAGGATCGCATCCTTGTGGCAAGCCCGAAGGTTGCCACCTACGACCTGAAGCCTGAGATGTCGGCCTACGAGGTAAAGGACAAGCTCGTAGCATCCATCAAGACGCAGCAGTACGACTTCATCGTTGTGAACTTCGCCAATGGCGACATGGTGGGTCACACGGGTGTCTACAACGCCATTGCAAAAGCCGTCTGGGCCGTCGACCGCTGCGTGCGCGACGTCGTCGAGACCGCCAAGAAGAACGACTATGAGGTGATCATCATTGCCGACCACGGCAACGCCGACAACGCCATCAACCCCGATGGCACACCCAACACGGCTCACTCGCTGAACCCCGTGCCGTTCATCTACGTCACCGACAACAACTCGGCAACTGTTCGCGACGGACGCCTGGCAGACGTGGCTCCCTCCATCCTCCACATCATGGGTCTGGAGCAGCCCAAGGACATGACGGGTGAGTGCCTCATCAGCGACAATCTTCCTCTGTAAAGGATAGTAAAGGATAACCCTTTTTGTAAAGGATAGCCCTTTAAACCCCTAAAAGCAGGCCGAGAGAATCTTCCGGCCTGCTTTTTTGTTGTACAATCATCCATCCCCTCCGAAAAGAAGATCTTCTTTCAAAGTCTTCTGTTCGTCTCTCTCGTCGTCTTCAAAAAACAACGATTTCATCGGGAATTATGACGCATTTGTGCCTTTTTTCTCTACAAAGCGGGAAAAAGTTCGTGGTGAAATAGCGATATCATTTAACTCTCAAAACAATGATATGATGACGGGAGGGGCGCAGGCACGCCTGCGTCCTTCCTTGATTCCCCTCTTCCCCAGAGATAAAAAAGATGAAAAACGGAATGAAGGAAAATAGGAACTCAGTTCTTTTGTCGCGTCTGTCTTTCTGGGGCTTAAAGGGCTTAAAGGGGAGAAAAGGGAAGAAAAGGGAAGAAAAGGGGAGAAAAGGGACGAATGCTTTGTGCTATTATGGAATGAGAGAAGCAACAAATCTTCCGTTCGTCTGTCCTGTCTGTCCTCTTTTATAGTTCTTCCCTCTTAACCCTGCTATGGGTTGACTGATTATTTTTGCGAAACACCTCCCGTGATTCTTCGCAAAATGTTGTGTGTCACAGGTTTAGGAGAATATTAACCTCCCGCCAGACCTCACGTGTGACCTCCCGTCAGACCTCCCGTGTAACCTCCCGCGCCTTTTCGTGTTCAGGCGAAACGAACTCGAATCAGCTATGAGTTGTTTCCAATGGTAGTTTCCTGCTTGCTGACGGGCAATGAAGCCCGTCCCTACTATGTGTAATCCTGTTCCTAATGACCGATTTAGGATGACCAGAGCTGGGGCAGCACGGGAGGTTGACGGGACGTGTCGGCGCAACACCTCCCGCCCCGAAACCCTTTGCAGCAAGGCGTTTGCGAGCAAGACGGGAGGTTGGGAGGTTGGATTTGCAGAAAACGCTTTGGTTATTAAAGAATTGTTTGCTGATGTAGGGACGCGACGTGTCACGTTTTGAGTGGGGAAAGCTAAATCCAGTTACGCGACACGTCGCGTCCCTACATTTCAATCGTTATGACCAAACTGGGGTGAAAAATCACGCTATGCTCTGTAACATAGAGAGCAATGCTCTGTAACCTCAGGAGTTATGCTCCGTAACCTCAGGAGCTATGCTCTGTGACCTCAAGAGCTATGCTTTTGGACTCCAAAGTCAATGCTCTTGGGTTCTAAAGTCAATGCTTTGAGCGTCTAAAGTCAATGCTTTGAGCGTCTAAAGTCAATGCTCTACGAGGCTGAAAGCAATGCTTTTCAACACTGGGAGCTATGCTTTTCAGTCGCTATTCTTATTTTGACACACCCACCTGATAGCTCGCTGGCCCTTCAGGCCGTTGATGAAGCCCTATTTCAGACCGACTGCTATAACATCTCCTTTTTAAAAACGGCCGTGTGTATAATTAGCTGATGCCATGCTGCCGATAGTGCTGGGGAGTGACACCGGTGAGGCGCTTGAAGTACTTGCAGAAGAATGCCGGATTGGGAAAACAGAGCTCGTCGGAAATCTGTGTGACGGGCTTGTCGCTGTGTCGCAGTTCTATCTTGATGTGGGTGACGAGGGCACGGTCAATCCAATCTTTGGCGGTCATGCCACTGGCCTGACGCACAACGGTACCGAGATAACGCTGGGTGAGGCATAGCCGACTGGCATAGTAGGCAAGCTGGTGCTGCTGCACACAATGCTGGTTGACGAGTTGCAGGAAGCGGTCGAAGATGGTCTGTTCGTGCGAACGCGACTGCGCCTGCTGGTCGGTTTGCTGGTGGTAGAGCTGGTCGTAGTGGTGCATGAGTGCTGCGACAAGTGCCGTGACGGTGGGCCGGTGGTAGTCGGGCTGACGTACGATAGTCCACAGCGTGTCGAAGATGCGGCGTGCAATCATCAGATCCTCGTCGGCAACAGGTAGTTGGAAGTCGCGCACCTGACCGTTGAAGGCCGACGGCATCTGCCACGTCTCTCCCCCACCCTCACTTCCAGTGGCTGAGGAGCTATGGAACGGCATGGGGAAGTCGGCGAAGAGTGCAAGGCCATAAATCTGGAGATCGTCGGAAAAACTGATGGGCGTGATGATGGTGCCCGGTCCGAGATAGACCAGTGTGCCTGCTGCGATGCGGCGATCCTGCAGGTTGAAGTTCACGTTTGCCTCGCCTCGCGTGATGATGCCAAAGCGATGATCGTTGATGACGAACGGCGGCGTCTGCTGCATGACGAGGCGAAACACTCGCAAGTCGCCATTGACGATGCCGAGCTGGTTGCTGAAATGGATGTTCTCGCGTATCTCAGCGAAGTGGCTGGCAAAGATGTCTCTCATCTGCGAGAGTCCCATTAGTCGGGGTTGCTTGTTCATGACGTAGTTTCTAGTTTATAGTTTAGAGTTTAGAGTGTTCGATTTGCCTACAAAGATAATCATTTTCCGTGAAAACAGCCTCTATTTTCACATAAATCGTACAAAAAGAACATTATTTCGTTCCATTGGGTAGCATTTGTTTAAAGAAAAACCCGTACCTTTGCAGCAGCAAAAAGAAAACGACCGAGAGATGAAAAAGTTATTATTCGTATTGACGATGCTCCCGATGCTGGCACACGCCCAAAGTCTGGAAGAGTGCCAACAGGCTGCAGAGCGCAACTATCCGCTCATCAGGCAGTATGACCTCATTGAGAAGACAACGGCGCTGACGGTGGCAAACATCGGCAAGGGCTGGCTTCCACAGATATCAGCATCAGCCCAGGCAACCTATCAGAGCGATGTGGTGTCGTTCCCCGACCAGCTGCAAAGCATCTATCAGCAGATGGGCATCAACATGAAAGGGCTGACCAAGGACCAGTATCGCGTGAGCATCGACGTCAACCAGACGATATTCGACGGCGGTGCCATCAGCAGTCAGAAGCAAATTGCCTGCGAACAAGGCAAGGTGCAAGCTGCACAGACGGAAGTCAGTCTATATCAAGTGCGCAAGCGCGTCAACGAGATGTACTTCTCACTGCTGCTACTCGATGAGCAGATTCGCCTGAACAAAGACCTGCAGGAGCTGCTTGCCGGTAACGAGAAGAAGCTGGCATCGATGGTGAAAGGAGGCACGGCTGCCGAGTGCGACCTGCAGAACGTGAAGGCAGAACGCCTAAACGTTGTGCAGCAGGCTGCAAGCCTGGAATCGCAGAAACGCATGCTGCAGACGATGCTCGCTACGTTTTGCGGTATCGAGGTGACGGAACTGCAGAAGCCTGTGCCAACGGTTGCCGCAGGAGAGCCATCGGTGCTCCGTCCCGAGATGCACCTCTTCGACTCGCAACTCCGCTTGGCCGATGCCCAGGAGAAGGCCCTCCGTGCCGCACTGATGCCGAAGCTGGGTGTCTTTGCGCAGGGCTTCTATGGCTATCCCGGCTACAACATGTTCGAAGACATGATGAGCCGCGACTGGAGTATGAACGGAATGGTGGGTGCCCGTCTGACGTGGAACATCGGTGCTCTCTACACCCACAAGAACGACAAGGCAAAGATTCAGCGCCAACGCGACCTGACGGAGAATAATCGCGAGGTGTTCCTCTTCAACAACCGGTTGGAACAGCTGCAGCAAAACGAGAACATCAGCCGTTACCGACAGCTGATGGCCGACGATGACGAAATCATCTCGCTGCGCTCGGCGGTGCGCAAGGCTGCCGAATCGAAGCTCTCACATGGCATCATCGACGTGAATGCCCTGGTGAAGGAAATCAATGCCGAGAATGCCGCCAAGGTGCAACAGTCCATTCATGAGATTGAGATGCTCAAGCAGATTTACGAAAACAAGTTCACGATGAATCAATAAAACAAAATAATATGATACGCAGAATTCTTTCTTTTTATGGTCTGGCCATGATTTCCTTCGTTCTTGCCGCTTGCGGAAACAAAGAAAAGGAATATGATGCCACCGGCACCTTCGAGGCAACGGAAGTAACCGTGTCGGCGAAGGCAACGGGTGAGTTGAAGACCTTCGACATCAGCGAAGGACAGACCGTCGAGCAAGGAGCCGTAGTGGGAAGCATCGACGCCTATCAGTTGCAGCAAACCAGCGAGCAACTGGAGGCACAGAAGCGTCAGTTGGGTGCTACACGCAGTGCCACCGACAGCCGCCGCCTCGACTTGGAGAAGCAACTTTCGTCGATTAATCAGCAGATTGCCAACGCCCAGCGCGAACGCCAGCGCTTCACGGAACTGGTCGCCGACGGTGCCGTTCCCAAGAAGCAGCTCGACGACATCAACTATCAGATTAAAGTGCTGGAGCGGCAGCGGGAGGCCACACGCGACCAGATTCGCAGCAACAACGCCAGCCTGGCCGAGCAGAGCAAGGGCATCGGTGCACAGATAGACGGACTGAACGCCCAGCAGCGCCAGATTGCCGACCAGATTGCGAATGCCCAAGTGAAGGCTCCCATTGCGGGAACGGTGTTGGAGAAGTATGTGGAGCGCGGCGAGTTTGTCGCTATCGGCAAGCCATTGTTCAAGATGGCCGATGTGCAGAACATGTACCTGCGGGCCTATGTCACCTCCAGCCAGCTGAAGGACCTGAAGATTGGACAAAAAGTGAAAGTCTTTGCCGACTATGGCGACAAGCAGAAGAAAACGTACGAGGGTACGATAGCATGGATTTCCTCGCGCTCGGAGTTCACGCCGAAGACCATTCTCACCGACGACGAGCGTGCCGACCTGGTGTATGCCGTGAAGGTGGCGATTAAGAACGATGGCTTCGTGAAGATCGGGATGTACGGGGAGGCGAAATTTTAGTTGAGAGTTTAGAGTTGAGAGTTGAGAGTTATGGAACTCCGTTCCATGACTTTTGTCACGACTCGGCAAAGCTAATGCAAGCATTGCTTTGCTCTCGCTGCTCCAAAAGTTGAGAGTTTAGAGTTACCAACGATGAATAGCATTGAAGTAAAAGGCATCAGTAAGAGCTACGGCAGGGTGAAAGCACTCGACGCCGTATCGTTCACCGTAGGGAAGGGCGAGGTGTTCGGCCTCATCGGTCCTGACGGTGCGGGCAAGACGTCGATGTATCGCATTCTTTGCTCGCTGCTGTTGCCTGATAGTGGGTCGGCGACCGTCGACGGCTTCGACGTCGTGAGCCAGATGAAGGAAATCCGTGCCCGTGTGGGGTATATGCCCGGCCGATTCTCGCTGTATCAAGACCTGACAGTGGAAGAAAACCTGCAGTTCTTCGCCACGCTCTTCGGCACCACCATCGAAGAAGGCTACGACTCCATCAAGGCCATCTATTCGCAGATAGAACGATTCAAGGACCGCCGCGCAGGTGCGCTCTCAGGTGGTATGAAGCAGAAGCTCGCGTTGAGTTGCGCCTTGGTGCACTCGCCAAGCGTGCTCTTTCTCGACGAACCGACAACGGGCGTCGACCCGGTGAGTCGCAAAGAGCTTTGGGAGATGCTGCTCATGCTGAAGGAACGAGGCATCACCATTGTCGCCTCAACGCCCTATCTCGACGAGGTGCGCTGCTGCGAGCGCGTGGCATTCCTCGATAAAGGAACGATTCGGGGCATCGGCACACCCGATGAAGTGCTGACGCAGTTTGCCGATGTGTTCTGTCCACCCATGATTGAACAAGAGGCAACGGCGGCGGAATCGCAGCCTGCGGAACCAGAGACAGTCATCGAGGTGTCACATTTAGTAAAAGCCTTCGGCACGTTCCACGCCGTTGACGACATCTCGTTTACCGTGCAGAAGGGCGAGATATTCGGATTCCTCGGTGCCAACGGAGCCGGCAAGACCACCGCCATGCACATGCTGACCGGCCTGAACCAGCCCACCAGCGGCACAGGGCGCGTCTGCGGCTACGACATCCGCACAGAGTATGAGCAAATCAAGAAGCACATTGGATACATGTCGCAGAAGTTCTCGCTCTATGAAGACCTGACCGTAGCGGAGAACATCCGCCTCTTTGCAGGCATCTACGGCATGAACGACAACGAGATAGCACGCAAGACCGACGACCTGCTGGAGCGTCTGCAGTTCGCCGACCACAAGAACTCACTCGTCAAGTCGCTGCCGCTGGGCTGGAAGCAGAAGCTGGCATTCTCCGTTTCCATCTTCCACGAACCAGGCGTGGTGTTCCTCGACGAGCCCACAGGCGGCGTAGACCCTGCCACACGCCGACAGTTCTGGGAACTCATCTACGACGCTGCCCGTCGAGGCATCACGGTCTTCGTCACCACTCACTATATGGACGAGGCGGAATACTGCGACCGCATCTCGATTATGGTGGATGGAAAAATCAAGGCGATGGGCACACCCGAAGAACTCAAGAAATCATTCAACCAACCCGATATAGACCATGTGTTTACCTATCTGGCACGCCAAGCGACAAGAGGGGAGTAAGAAGACATCCCTCCACCTCTTTCTCTCGTTTGTCATCAAGGAAGCGAAGCATATCCTACGTGACAAGCGCACCATGCTATTGCTCTTCGGCATGCCGTTGGTGCTGATGTTGCTTTTCGGCTTCGCCATCACCAACGACGTGAGAAACGTGCGCACAGTGGTGGTCATGGCCAATGCCGACAACACCACGCAACAAGCTGTCGACCGGCTCTCGCAGTCGGAATATTTCACCATCACGACAACCGTTGCCACTCCGCAAGAGGCCGAGCGCATGATTCGCAACCAGAAAGCCGACCTTGCCATCGTCTTCGGTCAGCAGTTTGCCAGCAAGAAGAGCGGACTGCAGTTCATCGTCGACGGCTCTGATCCGAATATGGCACAACTATGGACGAACTACGCCACACAAGTACTGCTGAATCCCACAGGCGGACTCGTCAATTCAAAGATGCTATATAATCCGCAGACCAAGTCGGCATACAACTTCGTGCCTGCCATCATGGGAATGCTACTCATGCTCGTCTGCGCCCTGATGACCAGCATCAGCATCGTGCGAGAGAAAGAACGCGGAACCATGGAGGTGCTGCTGGTGTCGCCCGCCAAGCCACTGATGGTCATCATCGCCAAGGCGGTGCCCTATCTGGTGCTTGCCTTCTGCATCCTGATCATCATCTTGCTGATGGCACGGTTTGTGCTTGGAGTGCCTCTGGCCGGTTCACTTTTCTGGATATTCTTCATCTCCACCATCTACATCCTGCTGGCCCTCTCACTCGGCCTGCTTGTATCGAACATTGCCGAGACACAACTTGTGGCACTGTTGCTTTCAGCAATGGTGATGCTGCTGCCCATCGTCATGCTTTCGGGCATGCTCTTCCCCGTAGAGTCGATGCCGCAGATACTGCAATGGATATCGGCCGTCATCCCACCACGATACTACATTGCCGCCATGCGGAAACTGATGATCATGGGCGTGGGCTTCGACCAAGTGATTGCCGAAACGGCCATTCTGCTGGGAATGCTCGTCTTTCTATTAACGCTCTCGCTTGCCACATTCAAGAAACGGTTAGAATAGTACATCGCTATGACACTCAAATATCTGATACAGAAGGAGTTCACGCAGATTCGCCGCAATGCGTTCCTGCCACGTCTCATCATCGTCTTTCCCATCATGGTGATGTGTGTGTTGCCATGGGTGATGAACATGGAGGTGAAAAACGTCGTGGTCGATGTCGTCGACCTCGATCATAGCACACTGTCACAACGGCTCATGCACGACATTGAGCATAACAACTACTTTGTTTTCCATGGGCAGAAAGCCTCCTATGCCGAGGCGTTGAATGACATTGAACACACCAATGCTGATGTCGTGGTCGTCATTCCCAAAGACTATTCAAAAGACCTGGCTCGCGGCCAGCAACCGCAAGTACTGATAGCCGCCAACGCCGTGAACGGCACAAAAGGTTCGATGGGGGCAGCCTATCTGTCGCAGGTAGTCACGACCAATGCCAATCCGAGCGCCTTGGCCATACAAGGCAAGGTCAGCACGTTGTTTCTCTATAACAAGCACATGGACTTCAAGCTCTTCATGATTCCTGCGTTGTTTGCCATCGTGATGATGTTGATGACAGGCTTCTTACCTGCCCTGAACATCGTGGGCGAGAAGGAGGCGGGAACCATCGAGCAAATCAATGTCACACCGGTATCGAAGTGGTCGTTCATCCTGGCCAAGCTCATCCCTTATTGGATGATTGCCTTGTTCATCGTCACCGTGTGCCTATTGCTGGCGTGGCTCGTCTATGGCATCACGTCAGCAGGTTCCCTAGGGCTCATCTATCTGCTCGCCATGTTGCTGGCCTTGTTCTTCTCGTCGTTCGGACTGGTGGTCTCGAACTATAGCGACACGATGCAGCAAGCCATCTTCGTGATGTGGTTCTTCGTCGTCATCCTGCTACTGCTATCAGGTCTGTTCACTCCCACACGCTCCATGCCGTCATGGGCTTATCTGACCACCTATGTCAACCCGATGCACTACTTCGTTGAAGCCGTGCGCACCGTGTTCATTCGTGGTGGCGATTTCCAAAGCATCGCCCACCAGGTGTTTGCCCTGGCTGGCATCGGCATGTTCATGGCTGCATGGGCGGTGCGCAGTTACAAGAAGAACAGTTAATGAAGGGAATGATATAGTACTTGACCCAATGGAGCGCTGAAAGTGCGACAGAATATAGGCAGGCGGTGAAGTGCGAAGCACGAAACCCCTGCTAAAATGGTTCATATTTATATAAGTGCCGAAGGCCCGACAGAATTCTGTCACCCCTTCGGGGTTTGATTTGTTTATGACGTACCCAGCAGGGGTTTCGTGCTTCGCACTCCACCGCCTTCCTGTAATCTCACCGCCCCTTCAGGGCTAACGCGGCGCTACCCTTCCTCTTCCATTTCATCATCCAGGCGGTTGCTCCAGAGATACTTATTCGTTTCTTGGGCAGCCACCTTGCTTAACAGGAGCAGGGCCACGAGGTTTGGAATGGCCATCAGCGCATTCATGCTGTCGGCAATGTTCCAAATGGTGTCGAGGTTGATGATGCTGCCAAAGAACAGGAAGACGATGAACAGGATGCGATAGAAGCGATTGGCCCGCTGGTGTTCGATGTAGTTGACGGCGCTTTCACCATAATAGCTCCATCCCAGGATGGTACTGAAGGCAAACGTCAGAATACCGAACGTCAGCAGAGGGGCACCGATATACGGAATCTTCGAGAACGCCACTTTCGTCAAGGCTGCCCCGTCGGCATAGGTGATGTCGGGATAGGCGATGATGCTGCTCACCAGCACAATACCTGTCAGCGCACAGATAATCACCGTGTCCCAAAATGTTCCCGTACTCGACACCAATGCCTGACGAACGGGATTGCGTGTCTGGGCCGCTGCCGCCACGATGGGTGCCGAACCCATACCACTCTCATTGGAGAACAGTCCGCGGGCAATGCCATAGCGGGCCGCCATCATCACCGTGGCTCCAACAAAGCCGCCTCCTGCAGCCGAGGGATTGAAGGCAGATTCGACAATCAGCTTGATGGCTGGCCAGACATAGCCGCTGTTCATGAAGAGAATCACAATGCATCCGATGACATACAGTACGGCCATGAACGGCACCAAGAAAGTACACACACGGGCAATGGCCTTCACACCGCCGAGGATGACGGCCGCAGCCAGCAAGCAGACGAAGACGCCGACTATCCATGTGGGAACGCCAAAGGTCTCGTGGGTCAGCAAGGCGATGGAGTTGGCCTGCACCGTACAGCCGATGCCAAACGATGCCAGTGCCGTAAACACGGCGAAAAGCACCGCCAGCCACTTCATGCCAAGCCCGCGCTCAAGGGCATACATCGGGCCTCCATAGAAGTGACCATCCTCAGCCTTCACACGATATTTCACAGCCAACAGCCCTTCGGCATATTTCGTTGACATGCCGAAGATGCCCGTGAGCCAACACCACATCACAGCACCGGGACCGCCCAGGGCGACAGCCGTTGCCACTCCCACGATATTTCCCGTTCCTATCGTCGCCGCCAGCGCCGTTGCCAATGCACCGAACTGACTCACCTCGCCCTCGGCCGCCTTGTCTTTCTTCACCGAAAGGCGGATGGCGGTGAACAGTTTTCGTTGTGGAACTTTCAAACGAAACGTCAGAAAAACATGGGTGCCCAACAGCAGGACAATCATTGGCCATCCCCAGAGATAAGCGCCAAGCTGCGCAAAGAAATCATTGATCGTCTCCATATACGTCTAGTTTTGATGGCAAAGTTACAAAAAAAGTTCATAGTTCAAAGTTCAAAGTTAAAGTTTTTTTGTATTTTTGCAAACGGAACAACAATTAATGATATGAATGTACAGATAGAACCCACGTGGAAAGAGCGGTTGCAAGGGGAGTTTGACAAGCCTTATTTCCAGCATCTGACGGGAGTTGTACGCCAGGAATACCAGTCGACGACCTGCTATCCACCGGGCAGACTGATTTTCAATGCCTTCAACCTGTGCCCGTTCAACCAGGTAAAGGTGGTCATCATCGGGCAAGATCCCTACCATGAGCCGGGACAAGCCCACGGATTGAGCTTCTCGGTGATGGACGGTGTGCCGTTTCCGCCGTCGCTGCAGAACATCTTCAAGGAAATCAGCGACGACCTCGGCAAGCCGATTCCCATGACGGGAAACCTCACACGATGGGCCGAACAGGGTGTGTTGCTGCTCAACGCGTCGCTCACGGTGCGTGCCCATCAGGCCAACAGCCACTCGCAGCTGGGTTGGCAGACGTTTACCGATGCCGCCATCCGTGCCCTCGCCACACAGCGCGAACACGTCGTTTACATGCTTTGGGGCAGCTTTGCACGTGGAAAGGCATACATGATCGACAAGACGAAGAATCTTGTGCTGGAGTCGGTGCACCCCTCGCCACTGTCTGCCAACCGCGGCGGCTGGTTTGGTCAGCATCAGTTCTCGCGCTGCAATGAGTATCTGAAGCAGAATGGCATCTCGCCGATAGAGTGGTAAAGGAGGGTATATGTTTCAAAATGGATAAAAGACGCGGCCTGTTGTCCCCTCCTCTTGGGAGGAGGGGTTAGGGGTGGTAGAGAAAAATAATGATATAACCTATTTCATATAAAATATAAAGAAAGGTCGAACCTTATTTGTCGCTACCACCCCTTACCCCTCCTTCCCGAAGGAGGGGACTACAAAGAGGCTCCTTTCTCTATTATTAATTACTTTATGTAAAAGGACAATATGGATCAAAAAATACAAGGCGACGAGCAAAAGCACACCACTCCCCTCTCTTCCAGGGAGGGGAAAGGGGGTGGGTCGTATCTTCCCATCCTGCAAGTGGGTGATGTGCTGTTATCGCCCGACATACTGACCGAGCGTTTCTGCTGCGACTACGAAAAATGCAAGGGTGCTTGTTGCATTGAAGGAAATGCTGGAGCGCCCGTCAGCCTCGATGAAATCGGCGAAATTGAAGATTCGCTCGATGCCGTTTGGGCCGATTTGTCGGCATCGGCACAAAGCGTCATCGACCGTCAGGGCGTTGCCTACAACGACCCTGAAGGCGAGTTGGTGACGAGCATCGTGCATGGCAAAGACTGCGTGTTCACCTGCTACGACGGTGAGAATTGTTTGTGTGCATTGGAGAAAGCATTCCGTGAGGGCCGCACGAAGTTCATGAAACCCATGTCGTGTTCGCTCTACCCCATTCGTGTAAAAAAGTTCTCGAATGGTACGGTAGGGCTGAACTACAACCGCTGGGACATCTGCCGCGATGCCGTGAAGAAAGGACAGGAACTGGATATGCCCGTCTACCGTTTCCTACGCGAGCCCCTCATCCGCCGCTTCGGCCAAGAATGGTACGATCAACTCTGCGAGCTCGCAGAGTTGATAATTAATAATTAACCCTTGTTTCTATACTGCGACGGGCTCAACCCCACATGCTCCTTGAAGAACTTCCCGAAGAACGACTGATTGGGGAAGTTCAACTCTTGCGCGATTTCCTTGATGCTCTTCGTGGAGTTACGCAGCAGGACGCGAATCTCCAGTGTGACGAAGTTGTCGATCCAATCGTTGGGTGTGCGGCGGCTCACCTGCTTGATGATTTCCGAAAGGTACTTCGGCGAGATGCACAACTGCTTCGCATACCAGCTGACACGCCGTTCATGCCGGAAGTTCAGTTCCACAAGCTGCAGGAACTGGGTGAAGATGGCCTCGCCGCGAGTCTGCCGACGGTCAACGGTGGTCTGCATGCGGAAGATGATGTTGCTCAGGTCGTAGATCATCGTGGTGAGCAGCGAGCGCACGGTTTCACGACGGAAGTGATGCTTCAGGTCGTCGGTCTTCTGCTTCAGCATGCGGAAATAGTCGACGATGTTATCGCATTCCTGCTGCGTGAGGTGGCAGACGGGGTTGGCACGAGTGAAGAGGAAGAGCGTCGACAGCTCATGAACGTCCTTCACGATTTCGTTGAAGAAGTCGTCGCTCACAATGATACCCATGCCATTGAAGTCGCGTGAGAGCATCACGTCATCCGTGATCTGCCCTTCGCTGATAATCATCATGTCGTTGGCATACACCGTGTACTCCACCGTGTCGACGCTATATTGCGCCTTGCCTTGCGTGCATAGGGCGAAAAGCTTACAACCCATGCGGCGAGGCTCGATGGGAATCGGCAACTGCGACACCTCATTGAATAACATCATGTCGTTATCGATGTAACTGCCATGATAGACCTTTCGCGCCGACTCAATGTTGAGAACGGAGAATGATTCTTTATTTTTCATCTTTACACATTTGTTACCTATTACACATAGCGTTGAACGACGCCCATGCTATTACACTTTTTACACAAAATCTTCAAAAATTGCCCATTTCATCGGAGATTATCTAAACTTGACGGTCTTCTTTTTGCCAGCCTTTAGTTCTATGCTTTTCCTTTGCCCATTGCAAACCAAATCTACAGCTCCTGTTCCGATAATACTGACTTTGACGACTTTTTTGTTCTTCCACGTGAAGTCTATGGTGTATCCTCCACGTGCTTTTACTCCGCTGATGCTGCCCGAAGACCATGCATCGGGGAGGGCGGGAAGTAGTTCAATGGTATGATTCCTCAAGTCACTCTGTATCAACATTTCGCAAACGCCAGCCGTGCCACCGAAGTTGCCATCGATCTGGAATGGCGGATGGGCGTCGAAAAGATTGGGGTAGGTGCCACCACTACGACGACGGTCTGGGCCTCTGTAATTATCAGGAGATACGTAGGTAAGCAGTTTCTGATAGATGTGGTAAGCTTGTTTTGCCTCGTGTAGTCTTGCCCAGAGGTTGATGCGCCATCCTGTACTCCATCCCGTCGTCTTATCACCTTTGATTTCCAGGCTTCTGGCTGCAGCCTTTGCCAAATCGGGAGCACCTTTCAGTGTGATGTGACTACCTGGATAGAGTCCGATGAGATGCGACTGATGCCTGTGTTGGAAGTCCCAATCGTCCCAATCATAATACCATTCGTTAATGTCGCCCATGTGTCCGATGGTATATGGGTGGAGGCGACGATGGGCATCGGAAACGGCTGATACTACAGGATCGTCGATTTCTGTTCTTTGCGCAAAGTAACGGACCAACCCCATCTCACTTGCTGCATCCTCCGTGTTTTGGAACAATTCGCGGATGATGGCAAGATCGGCGGTGCCACCATAGCAAGTGGTTCCATGATACCCTTGATCCGTCTTGTATTCGTTTTCGGGTGAGGTAGACGGGGCGGTGATGAGTTCTTTGGGATTCTTCGGGTTTTCAATGAGCCAGTCGAGCACAAACTCTGATGCTCCTTTCAACAATGGCCATGCGGTATTGCGCAGGAAGTCCTTGTCTTGCGTGAATGCGTAATGGTCCCAAAGGTTCTGCGTCAGCCATGCACCGCCTAAGTTCCAGTTGCTCCATTCAGGACTTTCACGCTTTTCTCCCACGGGATTCGTCATCGCCCAGATATCGCTATTGTGGCTGCTACACCATCCTCTGTTGATTCCATAATAGTTCTTGGCGCTGTATTTTCCGTTTTCTGCCAACCCTTTCATGAAGCCCCACAGCGGCTCGGTCATCTCCGAGAGATTGGCCACCTCGGCGGGCCAGTAGTTCTCTTCGAGATTGATATTCACGGTATAGTTGCCTCGCCAGGGTGAAAATACGTGTGGAGTCCACAGGCCTTGCAGGTTGGCTGGCACATTGGGCGTGCGAGAGCAGCTGATCAGCAGGTACCTACCGTATTGCATATAGAGCGTTTCCAAATACGGATTATTGCCTCCTTGGTCGGTATAGTCTTTGAGTTGTTGTTCGGTAGTGCGCTGATCATCATACTTTGCTCCGTCGATGTGCAATTTCAATCTGTTGAAAAACGACTGATAATCAGCGATATGCCGATCGCGCAACTGCTCGTATGTATAGTTCACCAAATGCCATGCATCATCAATAGCATTCTCAATATAGGATGCTCCCTCATTCACGGGATGTTTATCAAAGCCATTAAAACTGGTTTCGTTGACAAAGTAGATGATGGCCTCTGATGCATTCTTGATGATCAGCGTGCTATCTGTCTTCGTGGTTTGTCCGTCTTTGACATCAGTTTTTAGAATCGAACAGAAATGAATGCTCTCTTCTGGCTTGCCGACAGCATGTCCTGTAAGGGTCAGCTGCTTGTCGGAGGCTTTGATGCCGTGAGGAATCTGTGCCGTGAGAATCAGTTCGATGTTGATTCCTTGTGGTTTCGACGACTTGATTTTCATCGCAATCACCTTGTCGGGGTGATTGGCGAAGTACTCTCGCGAATAATCAATACCGTTGCGTGTGAACCGGTCGCTACAGATGGAGTTGTCAAGATCTAATTCACGATAGTAATTGGTGACGGTTCCCTGGTCAAGGTTTTTGATGTGCAAGGTTGCCAATGGCTGATAGTATTGTGAATTGGGACCTTGTATGTGCAGTTGCAAGGAGTCGGCCTTGGCATAGTCTTCGTTGAACAATGCTTCGCGAATGGCAGGCAACCACTTGTGTGCATCGGCATCCATTTCGCGGTCATAAGGCTTTCCCGTCCACAAAGTGATGTCGTTCAAGTATAGGATGTCATCGTCAGGATTCCCATATATTAACGCTCCAATCTTGCCATTGCCGATGGGCAACGACTCTTCGAAAAACGTTGCCGGCTGATTGTACCATAGGCGCATGGGTAGCTGTCGGGCTTCCTGCCCCGCTCCTTTCGCCGTCGCTCTTGCCTGCGCAGCCATACTGAATGCGACAAGAGCGCAAAGAATAGTCAGGCTTTTTTGTATCATCTTCATCTCAATTTGTCTGTAGTTTGATTCTTTTGTCCGCAAATATAAGTAATTTCTCCGAAAAATTGACCAATCAGCCGAATAAATTAAGTTTTCTTTAGAAGAAAAGGTGTAGCGACGCAGAAAATAAAGTGCTGATATTCAAAAGGTAAGGTGCAGTTCTTATGAATATAAGGAGCTATTTTTAAGAATATGAGACACAGTTTTCAAGAATAAAAGGTGCGGTATTAAAAAATACAAGGAGCAGTTTTTAAGAATATAAGGTGCAGATGAACGAACCAAAAAGCCTGCTTTCATCTGCCGAAAGCACGTCTTTCGTATAGCTGGAGCAATCTTCCTATTCTGCAAGAGCATAGGTATTGAAAAGTAAATTAACTTAATTTGTGCGGTAAATTAACTTAATTTGCTATGTAAATTAACTTAATTTGCTGAGTAAAATAACTTAATTTACTGAATAAAATAAGCTAATTTACTGAATAGAGTCAGTTAATTTGCAGAATAAGAGAAATGAAGCAAGCAAACCATAGCTATGCTTTAGCAACACTGAATGCATGAATTTGAGGCACGAAAGTACGCTTCCATGATTGTTGAACAATGGAAAAGGGAATGAGCGATAAGAGAAAACTGTTAACAAATAGGCACTACTAAATAAGGAAGCATATAAGAAGTTGCCTCATATAGCACTGAAAGTGCGACAGAACACAGGCAGGCGGTGAAGCGTAGCGAAACCCCTGCTAAATGGGTCAACAACAAATCAAACCCCGATGGGGTGACAGAATTTCTGTCGTACCTTCGGCACTTATACATTTGCTTACTCTTTTAGCAGGGGTTTCGCTACGCTTCACCGCCTGCCTGTAATCTTTATGCCCCTTCAGGGCATCATGTGCCAACGAAGATTGCACCACCTATAAAAGCAACGTGCACGAAAGTTGGCCTTGCGGCTTGCTTTCGTACACGTTGAAAAAGTGTGGCAGTCGTCGTGCGACTTGCGGTTTATGCTTTCCTACACACGCCCAGAATCGCCTTGCAGCTATGTGCCAAGCGTTCAGAACGATGGGCTGTGTTTTACGCGTCGATGTTGGCGTAGGTGGCGTTGGCCTCGATGAACTCGCGGCGTGGCTCCACATCGTCGCCCATGAGCATGGAGAAGATCTCGTCGGCCTCGGCAGCATTCTCGATGCTCACCTGCTTCAGCAGTCGGTTGGCGGGATCCATGGTGGTCTCCCAGAGCTGCTCGGGGTTCATCTCACCAAGACCTTTGTAACGCTGTGTGTGCAGAGCAGAAGAGTTCTCGTCGCCAGCTACATACTTATCAATGAAGGCCTGGCGCTGCTGCTCGGTGTAGCAGTACTCCGAAATCTTCTTATAGGTGCACTTATAGAGCGGCGGTGTAGCGATGTAGAGGTGGCCTCCCTGGATGACCTGCGGCATGAAACGATAGAAGAGTGTCATGATGAGCGTGTCGATGTGCGAGCCATCGACGTCGGCGTCGGTCATGATGATAATCTTATCGTAGCGCAGTTTCTCGATGTTTGCCTCGCGGTCGCCTTCGCCATCAACGCCGAAGCGCACGCCGATAGACTGGATGATGTTCATCACCGACTCGGCTTCGAAGACGCGGTGCCACTGCACTTTCTCCACATTCAGAATCTTACCACGCAGGGGAAGGATGGCCTGGAAGTGGCGGTCGCGGCCCTGCTTGGCCGAGCCACCTGCGGAGTCACCCTCGACGAGGAAGATCTCGCACTCCTTCGGGTCCTTGTTCGAACAGTCGGCGAGCTTACCCGGCAGTCCACCACCACTCATCGGGTTCTTGCGCTGCACGCTCTCACGAGCCTTGCGGGCGGCGATACGTGCGGTAGCGGCAAGCACCACCTTCTCGCAAATCTGCTTGGCCTCCTTCGGATGCTCCTCGAGATAGTACGAGAGAGCCTCACCCACAGCCTGCTGCACGGCACCCGTCACCTCGGAGTTGCCCAGCTTGGTCTTCGTCTGACCTTCGAACTGCGGCTCAGCCACCTTCACCGAGATCACGGCGGTGAGTCCTTCGCGGAAGTCCTCGCCTGCAATCTCAATCTTCGCCTTCTCAATCTGCTTCGAGATCTGCGGCTCCTGATCGGCATAGGCCTTCAGCGTACGCGTCAGGGCCATGCGGAAGCCGGTGAGGTGTGTACCACCCTCGATGGTGTTGATATTGTTTACGTAGGAGTGGATGTTCTCCGAGTAGTCGGTGTTGTACATGATGGCCACCTCGATGGGGATGCCCTGCTTCTCAGTCTTCAAGTAGATGACATCGTCGACGAGATGCGTGCGGTGACGGTCGATGTAGCGCACGAACTCCTTCAAGCCGTCCTTGGCATGGAAGGTCTCCTCACGCGTATTGCCTTCTTCGTTCTTGCGAAGGTCGACGAGGTGGATGGTGATGCCAGCATTCAGGTAAGCCAGCTCACGCATACGGCGTGCGATGATGTCCCACTGGTAGGTGGTGGTGGTGAAGATGGTGGGGTCTGGCCAGAACTGCTGGCGCGTTCCCGTCTTGTCGGTGTCGCCAACAATCTTCACATCGTAGAGCGGCTTGCCCTTCTCATACTCCTGCTGATAGATGTGTCCGTTGCGGAACACCTGCGAGATCATGTGTGCCGACAGAGCGTTCACACACGACACGCCGACGCCGTGCAGACCACCTGACACCTTATAGGAGCCCTTGTCGAACTTACCTCCAGCGTGGAGCACGGTCATGACGACCTCAAGGGCCGACTTATGCATCTTCTCATGCTCGTCGACGGGAATACCGCGGCCGTCGTCTTGCACGGTGATGGAATTATCCTCGTTGATGGTTACTTCGATATTCTTGCAAAAGCCAGCCATTGCCTCGTCGATAGAGTTATCGACGGTTTCGTTGACCAAGTGATGAAGACCCTTCTCACTGATGTCGCCAATGTACATGGCGGGACGCTTACGCACGGCCTCAAGGCCTTCGAGCACCTGAATATTGCTCGCTGAATAGTTGTTCGCGTTGTTCTGATTTTCTGCCATTTCTGATTTGTCTTATAATAACGTGCAAAGATACTAAAAATCTTCGACATGGCGAAATATTAGTTGTAAAAAAAGTGTAAAAAAAGAAAAGGCTGCATCCTTGTTAGGACACAGCCTTTTTAATCGTTCTGCTCAGTCGGAAATGAGCACTCTTCTTAGCCCAGTTTCCGGATATGGAGGCACAGACTCGACTTCAGGTTGGCAGCCTTGTTCTTGTGGATGATGTTGTTCTTTGCCAGCTTGTCAAGCATCTTCTGCACTACGGGATACATCTTGATAGCCTCTTCCTTGTCGGTAGTGGCGCGCAGCTTGCGAACGGCGTTGCGCATGGTCTTTGCGTAGTAGCGGTTGTGCTCGTTACGAGTCTTTGTCTGACGAATTCTCTTCAGAGATGATTTGTGATTTGCCATTGTTTTGTTTTGATTTTAATTGTTTGATTTTGGTTTGATTCAAGGAAGCCTATGGGTCTTGTACTTTTGAGGGTTGCCCTGGGCGGACTTTTCACAAAATCCTCCGCCACCGGTTCCCAACCTCTCTGGCTGGTAGCGCATCGCTGCGCAGATGACGGATTCCCGTTTGGTAGTCCCTAGGAGAGTCGAACTCCTCTTTAGAGAATGAAAATCTCTCGTCCTAACCGATAGACGAAGGGACCATGCGTTTTTATTTGCGGGTGCAAAGGTACTGCTTTTTTACTAAATGTCCAAATTTTCTGCAAAAAATTTTCTTTTTATGAAGAAAAATTAGTAATTTTGGCGTGAAATGATGACAAATAGCCGGGCAATTGTGCTCAACACGTTGAAATTTGGTGAGCAACAGCTCATCGTCGACATGCTTACCGAGGAACTCGGGCGGGTGTCGTTCATCTGTCGCATACCGAAGACGCAGAAGGGGAAGCTGAAGAAGCAGTTCTTCCAGCCGTTGAGTCTGCTCGATGCGGTGTTCGACTACCGTCAGAATGCCCGTCTGCAGCATCTGCGCGACGTGCGCCTCTCGCAGCCATTCACAAGCATTCCGTTCGATGCCGGCAAGCTGTCGATTGCCCTGTTCCTTGCCGAATTCCTTACTTATGCCACTCGCGACGAACAGCAAAACGCTGCCCTGTTCAACTATGTCGTCAACAGCATCGACTGGCTCGACGGCCAGTCGACGTCGTTTGCGAATTTTCACTTGGTGTTTATGATGCGTCTGTCGCGCTTCATCGGTTTCTTCCCCAATCTGGAAGACTATCGCGAAGGAGCCGTCTTCGACATGCGCAGCGGCGAGTTTGCTGATACGGCACCGCTGCATCGCGACTACATTGAGCCTACGGAGGCCGCCCGCATCGGTGTGCTCATGCGCATGAACTACGAGACGATGCATCTCTTCCGCATGTCGCACGACGAGCGCAATCGCTGTGTGGAACTCATTCTGGCCTACTACAAGCTCCACGTTCCCAACTTCCCTGAACTCAAGTCGCTGGCCGTGCTGCAAGAACTGTTTTCAAAGTAACAAGGTAACAAAGTGACAAAGTAACATAGTTACACGGCAAAATCAATAAGGTCGTTCGCAAGCTATGTTACTTTGTCACTTTGTTACCTTGTCACTTTGTTACCTTGTTACCTTGTTACTTTGCCCTATCTTCCCAGCCAAGCCTCGGGGTTGAGCTTTGCGGTGCCCTTGCGAAGCTGGAACTGAAGAATGTTATCGGGACCCACCACGCCGATGGCCTGTCGCGGCGAGAGCTTCTGACCCTTCGTCACGTTGATGGAACGCAGGTTGCAATAAACTGAGAAGTAAGCACCGTGGCGAACGATGACCACCCAGATGCCGGCATACTGATACACAGCGCTGACCTCGCCATCATAGATGCAGCGGGCCTGGCTGCCGTTGGAACCTTGTATGTTGATGCCCTTATTGTCGAGCACGACGTTCTTCAGGCCTTCCACATTATATTGTCCGAAGTGGCTCACAATGCGATAAGAGCCCGTGATGGGCATTGGCAGACGGCCTTTGTTCAGTTCCAGTCCACCACTCACCATCCGGTCCACCTTACTCATCGACGTGCTTTCCTCGGCATCCTTCTTCGCTTCGGCAATCTCTTTCTTGCTGCGGTCGGCATCGGCCTTTGCCTTGCGCTCGGCGGCCATGCGGTTTGCCTCCGCCTCACGGGCAAGCTGGTTGGCGCGTTCCTTTCTACTGGCGTCTTCTGATTTCGCGGCAGCCCTGGCGGCAGCCTTCGCTTCGGCCTCGCGCTTCTTCGCCTCAGCGATGCGACGTTCGTTCTCACGGGCGGCGGCAGCAGCGGCGGCACGTTTGCGCGCCAGTTCCTCCTCGCGTTTCTTCTTGGCAGCAGCCTCGGCAGCGGCCTTCTTCTTGGCTTCAGCCTCAGCACGAAGCCGCGCTTTCTCCACCTCGATGGCAATCAGTCGGTCGATCTGGGCGTTCAGTGCGGCGTCTTTCTGCTTCTGCTGAGTGATGATGCCCTGTATGGTCTTCTGCTGCTTCTGCAGCGAGCTCACCACCTTTTGTTGCTCCTCCTGTTGTCCCTGCAGTGCTTGCCGCTCCTTCTTATCCTTGTTCAGCAGGGCATTCTTCTGCCCTTTCATGTTCTCCAGCTGCTGTTTCTTTTCTTCCACCTGCTGTTGTTTCACCTTCACAGCCTCGCCCTGTGCACGCTGATAGGAGCTGTACTGGCGCACAAAGCGCATGCGGCGGAACATCTGAGCGAAGTTATCGGCCGAGAAGACGAACATCATCTTGTCCTGCACGTTGCGATGACGCGACAAGTATCGCATCGACTTCACAAACTTCTGCTTTCGGTCGTTTAGCTGTTCCTCGAGTGTCGACAACTGCGCCTTGAGGATATCAATGTCGCCATCCAGTCCGCTGATGTCCTTCTGGATGCCTTCGATGCTGCGCTGGCGCTCGTCGATGGCACTATTCAACACGATGAGGTTCTGCAACCGCTGCTTCACATCGGCCTGATTAGCCTTCAGAGCCTGTTCCTGCTGCCGGATCTGCTTCTGAATCTGCTGCCGCTGGCTCTGCAGGTTCTTGATGTTGGCATTGGTGTAGGTGGGCTGAGCAGCGGTCTGTTTGCCCTTCTTGGTTGACTTCTTCGTCGTGGTCTTGCGCTGCGTGTTTGTCTTCTTCTGCGTGGTCGCCTTCCGTTGCGTTGTGGTTGTTCTGCGCTGTGTAGTGGTGGTCTTGCGCTGCGTGGTCGTCGTTTTCTTGGCCGTGCTTCGGCTCTGGGCACCACAAGGCAGCGCGATGGCCAGCGCCAACACGCACATCAGCAATATGTTCAGTACCTTTCTCATCAGCTTTCAGTTTACGCCTCCCGTGAAGAGGCGCTGTCGTTAGAATCTGTTAGAATCGCATGAGCTTGCCGAGAATATCGGTAGCCTCCACCTTTTTATATTTGTTCGACACCACGGTCTTTGCATCCCAGTCACTCTTGTCCTTCACCTCATCCATATCAATGTCCACCTTCACCGTCTTCATCTGTTTGTTCGACGTGGTGGAGAACTGGAAGTTCTGGTGAGCGGGGAATTGCTTTGTGCCGAGTGTTTTGAAGTCGGAGTACATCCACAGCAGCGACGAGGCACCACTCTTGGCAGTGGCGTAGTTCACATTCGTCATCACAATCTGACCGTTGTTGCTCGTTGTCCAGTTGTAGGTCATGTTGCCATTGGTGAGCTTCACGCTAGTGCCATCGACATTGAATTTCGGGAAGTCGGCTTCGACAACGCCTTTCTGGCCAGGCACAAGCAGTTCGTTCCAAAACAGTGCCTGCAGACTGTAGAAGTTCAGTCCGTTGTTCTTCAGGAAGTCAAGCTGGTTGTAGTCGGCCTCGATGTATTCTTTATGCATGCGGTCAACCAGAAGCACACGACCCGGGGTGAACTCCAAACGTCCCACCTCCGTACCAAGCAGCGGGATGAAAAGCTGCAGGCGGATCACTTCATCGCGGCGCATGTGCAGCGAGCCCGGCACGCTGATGTCCTTCGATCCCATCTGGATGTTGAACGTCATGTCGCCCACCACGTTCTTGGCATATACCTGGTTGTCGACGACCTTCTTCAGATACATCGCAGCCTGGGTGGCAGCAACGTCGGTCACCTGACTCTGCTTGTCAGTGGCACGTGTCGACGCCGTCTGCGAAGCCGACGGGGTTTTCGTCGTGGTCTGCGCCTTAGGCATGTTGTCGACCACAGCTTTCTTCGATGCACACGATGCCAGCAGCAGAGCCAGTACCATCGTGGCCATTGTTATGTGCAGTTTCTTCATATTCACTTTTTGTTCGTTAGTCGTTGATGTATTTTCGTTTTTGTATCTTCTGCATCAAGATGTCCTGCCGGTCGTCGGTGTAGAGCAACGCTTGCTGCCACAGTTCAACGGCGCGATTGATGTCGCCCGTCATGGCATAGATGTCGCCACCGTGTTCCAAAACCACCGCACTGGGCACGTCTATTTCCACTTCCGCCGTGTCGGCTTCCAGCACGTCGGCATCCACCGCGTCTACTTCCGCGGTGTCAGCATCTGCGGTATTGGCCTCCACGCTATCGACGGCTGCCGAGTCGGTCTTTGCCAGTTCGATGGTCAACGCCTGGTCGATGTAAATCTTCGCCTCGGCATAGCGTTCCTGACGGAACAGAATCCATGCGTAGGTGTCGAGGTTGTTGGTATTCTTCGGCTCAGCCTTCACCGTCTTGTAGCTCATCTGCTCGGCACGTTCCAAGTCCTCGCCCCTAACGGCCAGGAAGTAAGCGTAGTTGTTCAGGCACGACAGGTGGTCGGGCTTCCATTGCAGACAACTGTCGTAGGCCGCAAAAGCTTCTTCATCGCGCTCCTTCTGGTGCAGGATGTCACCCATGAAGTAGTAGAAGTCGGCCACGATGTCGGGTTTGCTCTGCGAGTTGATCTGGCTCACGCCGCGCTGAAAGGTCTCCAAGGCTTTCGTGCGCTTGTCCTGCTGGTAGTAGGCCAGTCCCTCGTAGTAGTAGAACACCATTTCGTCGGGACTATACAACGTACCATCGTGGCAGACGTCGATCACTCCGTCCCAGTCCATCTTCCGAAGATAGCTACCCAGCAACTGCGTACGGGCACCAACGTTCTCAGGAGCAATGGTCAGCAGTCGTCTGATGGCGGTGTTGACACTATCCTCAGGCATCTCCTTCAGACTCATGTAGGCCACCTTCATCTCTGCCATATCCGAGTCCTTCGGGTTCACGATAAGCATCTCGTCGAACATCCGAAGAATCTCCGTGCTGTCGCCGCCAGCCTCTTCGTTCTCTTGGATGGCCTGACGCATCATCACACTCTTACTCTCCGTCGATGCCTTGGGACTTAGGATGATGCCGCGCATGATCTGACGGGCCAGCGAGTCCTGATGGGTGGTGCGATAGTAGTCGTACATCGACGACTGTGCATAGGCGTTCTCGGGTTCTTCGCGCAGGGCAGCCGTGAACAGCTTCAGTGCTTCCTTCTGCTTGTCGTTCTGCATCAGCCAGTTACCCATCATCACCCTATAATTCACGTCGCTGGGGTGGTCGTCCGACAACGATTTCAGCGCGTGCCATGCAGCCTTCTTGTCACCCATCATCTCATAGACGCGCATCTTCGACAGCGTGATCTCCTCGCGCTGTCCCTCGATGTCCTCGATGCGGTTGATGGCGCGAAGCATGCCGCGATAGTCCTTGTCTTGCTGGTAGAGTTGCAACAGAATCTGCAGTACATCGGTGCGCTGGCGCTTGTTGCTGGCCAACTGTTCATAGACGGTCTTCGCTTGCGCATAGTCCCTCACGCTGAGGAAATACTGTCCCAGCCGCTCCTGATAGATATCGTTGTCGGGATTCAGCGCTGCCGCCTGCTCCAAGCTCAGCCGTGCCAGCGAGTCTTTTCCCAGCTCACTCTGATACATCGACAGGTAGTACCAGCCTTCAGCGGCCAGTGGGTTGATGTCGAGACTGTGGCAGAGCAGATCGTAGGCGGCATCGTAGTTGCCGGCATTCTGCTGCCTCATGGACTCCAAGAAGAAATAGTTGTAGCGCAGGGAGTCTGTCGTTGAGAGTTGAGAGTTGTGATTACCCTTGACTGCAGACGGCTTCTTGCCGGATCCTTTCACAGATCCGCACGATGCCAATACAGTGACCAAGGTCATCGCCACAACGATCAACCCTGCCACTGTCACCTTTTTAATGCCGTGTCCAAAGGTAATCATAACTATTAACTCTAAACTCTCCGCTCGGCGCGAAACGACGCTCATTCCCGAGCAAGCTCGCCTACCCGTAGCCTTTCGAAGCGAAGCGGAGAAAGAACTCTAAACACTAAACTCTCAACTCTCAACTCTCAACTACTTCACCCCCGTATGTCCGTAACCGCCAGCGCCGCGCTCGGTTTCATCAAGTTCGGCGACCTCAACGAAATCGGCGGTCTCGTGGCGGGCGATGACCATCTGTGCCACACGCTCGCCGTCGTTTACGACGAATTCTTCCTGCGACAGGTTCACGAGTAACACACCAACCTCGCCACGATAGTCGGCGTCGATGGTGCCGGGTGCATTCAGCACGGTGATTCCCTTCTTCAGAGCCAGTCCGCTACGCGGTCTCACCTGTGCCTCGTAGCCTTCGGGCAGTGCGATAAACAGTCCCGTGGGAACCAAGCAGCGCTCAAGTGGTTTCAGTACGATACTCTCCGTGAGGTTTGCACGCAAGTCCATGCCAGCGCTTTGCGGCGTGGCATATTGTGGCAGGGGCTGGTGCCCCTTATTGATCACTTTTATCTTTACCATATATCCTGATCTTGCAAATTTCCTGCAAAGGTACAAAAAAGTTTCAAGTTTCACGGTTCCATCTTCCAGTTTTTATTGACAATATATAAAAAATAGAAGACGTTTACCTTATTTAACTATAAAAAGGGAATTCTGAATCATCATCAGGATTGCCCTTATACGTGAGTTAAAAATTATAATCAGAAAAACGAAAGACCTACACGATGGGTAGGGAGATGCCATTGATTTTCTGATAGACATCGAGGGCAAAGACATCAGTCATGCCGCAGAGGTAGTCAATCACTGCCATGATTCGTGTCTCTACGTCCTCTGAGCGGATGTCATATTGCGAACTGACGAGGTCGAGGAGTTGGTGTGAGTGGAACCGCGTGGGATTCATCGCAGCCTCAATGAAAGTATGGAGGAGGGTCTCAATGATTTTGTAACCACTGAGTTCCACATCAAGGACGGGTTTACTGCGGTAGATGCGGTCTACGGAGAGGCTCGTGCAGGCGGCATAGGCCTCGCGGATGCGCTGGGGAGTGCGTTTGATGAGACTCCCCTGGAAGGTGCCATCAAGGATTTCTTGCTCATGCTCCACAAACACATCGACGCAGGCATGTTCCAACAGGTTGATGACGCAGGCACGAAGGTAAACCACACGCTCATTGAGGTCGGTGACCTGCTCGTCGTCGAGACGCTTCAGGATGCGATTTTTGCCCATTTCATCGAAGAATCCAAGCAACAGACGCTCCGTTTCCTCATAGGTGAGCAGCTTTAGCTTATGAGCGTCCTCGATGTCCATGATTTCATAGCAGATGTCGTCGGCAGCCTCAACGAGATAAACCAGAGGATAGCGGACATAGCACATGCACTCGTCTTGCTCTTCGCCACAAGTGGCGGCAGGAGGAATGCCGAGTTCTGCAGCGATGCGACGGAAGGAGTCGGCTTCCGTTCCGAAGAATCCGAACTTATCCTTTCGGCCATCGCGACCAGCCATGGTCGACGAATAAGGATATTTCACGATGCTGGCCAACATGGAATAGGTCATCACGAAACCGCCTTTGCGACGGCCAAGGAAGCTGTGGGTGAGCAACCGGAAAGCATAGGCATTGCCTTCGAAGTGGGTGATGTCCGACCAAAACTGCGGCGACACCAACGGCTCCAGCTCTCTTCCAGGGCCTTCCGAGAAGTAGGTCTGAATGGCTTTCTCGCCGGAATGTCCGAAAGGCGGGTTGCCCATGTCGTGAGCCAGACAGGCGGCGGAAACAATCGTGCCTGCCTCTTCGAGCAGTGTGTCTTGCAGGTCGGGGTGCCGCTGCGTGAGCTGTCGAACGACATCGTTGCCCAACGACATACCCACACTGGCCACCTCCAGCGAGTGCGTGAGGCGGTTGTGTACGAAAATGCTACCGGGCAGCGGAAACACCTGTGTCTTGTTCTGCAGTCGGCGGAAGGGAGCCGAGAATATCAGGCGGTCGTAGTCGCGTTTGAACTCCGACCGGTCGTCATGTCGCTCGGGATGCCGATACTCCTGCCCGAGCCGCTTGTTTGAAATCAGTTGTTGCCAGTTCATTGCTGCAAAGGTACAATTAAGTGAGCGAAAAGCAAAAGAAAAAAGCATTTTTTTCTTTTCTTTTCCGAACGGGAGTACTTTTGAAGTGACCCCAAGAAGTTGGACGGGTTAAACAATTATGCATTAAATAGTCTCATCCGGTATTGCACCGGACTCATTCCTTTTAACCTGTTTTTTATTCTTTTATTGTTGTAATAGTCAATAT
>JAEEGF010821931.1_pt1 | contig 120278 bp, 94 predicted proteins | sample 9134171 | NCBI WGS metagenome assembly JAEEGF01 (sample SAMN16246542, study PRJNA631951) | gut metagenome | biome: gut microbiome; feature: rumen; material: AP-attached | host: Bos | place: Iran: Karaj | collected 2018-10
CTTCGACATGTCCAGGGTCGCTGACGTTGAGGTGTGTGGGGTCGGTATACATGGAGCGTACCTTCTGCCATACCTCGTCGGCGGAGTCGGAGAGATAGATGCAGTTGCCGAGGCTCTTCGACATCTTCTCCTTGCCATCGGTGCCGGGGAGGCGGCGTGCGGTGAGGTTCTCGGGGAGCATGATCTCCGGCTCAACGAGGACGGGGGCATAGATCTGGTTGAAGCGTCGCACGAGCTCGCGTGTGACCTCGAGCATCGGTTCCTGGTCTTCGCCTGCGGGCACGGTGGTAGCCTTGAAGAGCGTGATGTCGGCAGCCTGCGATACGGGATAGCAGAAGAAGCCGAGCGGGATGTTGGCTTCGAAGTTGCGCATCTTGATCTCCGTCTTCACCGTGGGATTGCGCTGCACGCGCGAGACGGTGATGAGGTTCATGAGATAGGTGGTGAGCTCGGCGAGCTCGGGGATATGGCTCTGGATGAAGAGGATGCACTTCTCGGGGTCGAGGCCTGCAGCCATCCAGTCGAGGGCGACGTCGACGATGCTCTGGCGGAGCTTCTCGGGGTTTTCGGCATTGTCGGTGAGTGCCTGCACGTCAGCCATGAACACAAACATTTTTTCGTAGCCGCCGGCGTTCTGCAGTTCGACGCGGCGGCGGAGTGAGCCGATGTAGTGGCCCAGGTGGAGGCGACCCGTTGGGCGGTCGCCAGTGAGGATTACTTTTTTCATTATAAACCTCCCCCGACCCCTCCGAAGGAGGGGAGTGCCTGGCGGTTTCAGGGGGATAAGCCATGGCTTGCTAAAAACCTCCCCCAACCCCTCCGAAGGAGGGGAGGGCCTGACGGGTCAGGACGGGGATTGGGTTATTTGTTATTGAATATATTTATTATGTTTTATATTTCAGATGATGACGATGCCATTTGATTCGAGCGTTTCCGATGTGCGGGCAGACACGGGGGTCTGCCCCTACGGTCGGGGGAGGTCATTGTTTCTCCATCAGCATGCCGTCGCCGGCATCGATGCAGCGTTTCTTCATGTTGAGCTGAAGCGTGGTCTGTTCGCCATCGCCAAAGTCACAGTAGAGCTTACCTTTCTTATAATAGAACACACCTTTGCTCGTCTCTCCACCCGTTTCCTCGACAATCTGCCGACCACGAATGGTGATGACGATGACACCATCGGGAGTCTCTACTCGCCAAGAGCCCTGCAACCAGTCGGGTTCAGGCTCGGCACCTTCGACAATGAACGGATCGTAGTCCTTGACCACTGCCTCATCGCCGAACTCGTCGAGCGACTGGTTGACGCCCTGCTCGAGCATGGCTTGCTTGTAGGAGCGGTCGCCAAAGCAGTTGCGGACGGCGAAGACGAGGACAACGAACATCAGCAGAAACACGATGAGGCAGTTGCGAAGACAGCCTCGGCGTCCCCTACCCTGCTGTGGTTTCCCGGCAGGGATGGTGTGCTTGATCCATTGGTCGGAGGTTGCGGAGTTGGGATGTTCAGACGTTCTTTCCCCGCTTCGCTCTGAAAGCGCCCCTGCGGGTCGAGCGGAGAGGTTGGGGTGTTCAGACGTTGAGACGTTGGGGTGTTGCGGGGTTCCGTCGGCGGTGTGCACGGCGTGCATGCCATCGGCACGACCAGTCTGCGTGGCGCCATCGCCCGCTGCCAGCGAGTCGGATGACGGCTGCGAGAGATCGTCGTCGGTGATGGTATGGGCAAACGGGGTGCCACAACGCGGACAGACGCAGGCTATCTCGGTGATGCCTGCAGCGACGGGTGTGTCGTAACGGAACCTACATTTTGGGCATTTTACTTGCATGCGGAATGGTTCAAGGCGCCTACGGCGCGGTTAAGAGCGCTAAAGCGCGGTTGAGAACGGTTGAGAGCGCTTCGCGCGGTTGAGAACGGTTACCTCCCTCGCTTTTTCGTGCACCACGCTTTGCGTGACAGCACTGCTTCGGTCGATGACCTTCGGTTCAATGCAGCGGAGCTGCGGTTCAAAGCGCTACGTGCGTTCAAGGTTTAAATGGCCCTTCGGGCCGTTTAATGCGACGGAGTCGCGGTGGGGTTATTCGAAGCGGACGACGGCCTTGCGGATGATGCGCCAGGCGGCACCTTCGCGGGTGGCGGTGCCTTCCTCCTCGGTGATGATGTGACGGGGCTGCATGTAGGTGTTGCCGCTGACCTTGCAGGCGGGCTTCACGAACGTGGAGACGCTGATCATCGCCGTGGCAATGGCATCGGGGGTGTCGAGGAGGATGAACGTGCCGTTCTGGCCGTCGCTGGTGGTGAGCTGATAGACGCTCTTGCCAATCTGCTCGCGCTCGGAGGCCTGCAGGAACAAGCCGTCGGGTGTGGGAGCAGGAAGGTAGTAGACGGTGGCCGTGCGCACGTTGACGACGGTGCCTCCGACAGCGGGTTCGGCGGAGGGTGTGGGGTCGCAGTTGATGCCGACGGGCTCATCGTCCTCCATCATGCCGAAGGAAACGGTGACGTGCGGGTCGATGGGTTGGTCAGCGCGCGAATCAGCGGACTTGTCGGCGGCTTGGTCGACAGGCGGTGTCGCGGTGGCCTCGTCCATCTTTGCCGAGGCGGCACGGTTGCGCTGCGATGCGAATTCGTCCTCGAGTTCAGCGATGCGTGCGTCGAGGCGGCGACACTTGCGCTCGAGGTGTTCGAGTCGCTGGAACAATTCCTTCAGGTCCTGTGGAGAGAAGGCGTCGTTGTCACTCTTGCTATTGAATATTCCCATGTTCTAAAATCATTTAATTGAACTCCTTGGTCATCCGCTTCGCGGGCTTTAAGAAAACATAAGAAAACTAAAAGGCGCGAAAGCGTATCTCCATCTTGGGGTTGGACGATGATTATAAGTTCTCGATGAGGTTGTCGCGAATGCTGCCGATGATGGGATAGAAGAACACAGTGTCCTCGATGGGGTCGCTGCCGTTCTTTTCGTCGGCGTTCTTGTTGACGAAGTTCCATCCGTTGAGGAGATGGTGCTCGAGGTCCTTATTGACGAGTTCGCGGAACCGCACCAGCGACTTGTTGTCGACAAGGAAGCGGTCGACGACGTGCATCTCGTCGCAGAGGTTGCTGAAGAATTCGTTGTATTCGCGAACGGCATCGACGAGCTCCTTGCGGATGTCGGCCGACGTCATGTCGTCGTAGACGAGCTTCTCCTTCCCGATCATGGAGTAGTTGAACTTCAGCGGTGTGTCGAAGTTGTCGAGCAGCTTGTTGAGTGTGTCGATGCTCTCGTAGCCCTTTTCGTCGCGCACCTGCATGAGGGCGCCACGGCAGGTGATCTGCTTCGGCTCGTTGCGCTCCATGACCACCGAGAAGCCGTCGACATCGTACTTCTCGCCATAGACACGTTCGAAGACGGCCTGTGTGAGGAGGTCGAGGTCGCGGTTGGTGCCCACGATGTCGAGCACCTTCGAACCGGTGCCGCTGAACATGAGCGAGCGCGGCTTGGCTAGCTGGCGCTGCTTCATCATGCGTGCAACGTAGTAGACCAGCGTGACGTAGAAATAGATGAAGATGAGCTTGCGCTGCGGGTCTTCGTTGAGTCGCTGGTTGTAGCTGAAGACGTCGTTGCCACCCACCACCTTATTATTCTGTACGGAGAAGAGGAAGGCGTTGATGTCCTCACTCTTGCGCTTCGAGGTGATGTCGTCGAGGATGCCGTTGAGCTCGCCGTAGCGTTCGTCGTCGGCATCGAAGAGGCGTTTGAAGTAGTCGACGTACTTCACGAGCATGGGGTTGGAGTCGCCGTGAGGCACCTCGCTGAAGCCGTCGCCGAAGAGCACATTGGCTGCGAAGCGGAACGACGTGAGGATGACCGGCTGCTTGGCCCCGGACTCGAAGACCACGACGTCGCTGGAGCCGCCGCCGATGTCGATGCTGGCGACATTGGATGCCGACCCGCGGAACTTGCTCGACGACTTATAAAAATAATAAGGTGCTACGGACTCAGGCATCTGGATGAGGTTCTGGTCGGTGGGCTCGATGCCGAAGACCTCCTTGAACGTCTTTCGCCATGCCTCAGCCATCTTGTTGACGTTGCCCACCTTCATGGCCAGCGGATAGAACCACACGAGGCGTGTCTTCGTGATGTCGCCATTCTCGAGCAGTACCTTCGTGCGCATGAGCTGTGCGAGCTCGGTGAGATAGGCGCGGACACGCTTTGCACGTGCCACATCGGTGGACCACTTCAGATTCGGGACGATGCGATTGCCGTAGCCGATGCTCTCCTTCTCGTAGATGAACGGGACGTTGGCGTCGGCGAGAGCGAGGATGGCATCGACGTTCTCAGCGTCGAGGCGCTCGGCCTCGCTGATGACGGTGCGCTGCGGGAAGCCATAGTCGTCGCCGATGTTCTTCGGCAGGAACTCCTGCTTCAGGATGACATCGTAGAGGATCTGCTCGCCGTTGTAGAGCGTTGCCAGCAGGCGCTGCGTGGACGCGGAGCTGAGGTGGAGCGGTCCGGGCATGTCGTTCTCCTTCATGCACTCGAGGTGGGTGTTGGTGGTTCCGAAGTCGACGGAGAACGTGAATGCGTCGTGACCGGGGATATGGGCTGCCCAGCGCGGACAGATCATGCCCTCGGCAGCCTGATTGCCACGCTCGTCGGTGAGCGTGACGTTGATGTAGTCGAAGTCGTCTTTCAGACAGTAGTACTGCGAGCCCACACGCTTCTCTGACTTTAGGCTGCGCTCGCGGACGACGACGCTGTCGCCGGTGAGCTGCTGCTGATAGCCGTTCTTGAAGAACGACAGCGAGAGGGCGTAGTTCTGCAGCATGCCCAGAGCGCGGTCGACGAGCTGTACGGAGTACTTATTGTCGAACGGCGTGCGCACGAACGGGAAGATGCTCAGCGCGAAGGGCACGGTGAGGAAGTAGCCGCGGTTGTTGGCCTGGTCGTAGCGCAGGTCGTTGGTGTGAGCGGCTACGTAGTTGCGCTCGAGGGTGATGTACTTGCCTTGCTTCTGCACGGGGATGCGAAGGATGGCACGCACGGTCTCGGTGGCACCGTTCTGCGTGTGGATGAGCTCGAACTTCGGTTTGCCGGCGATGGTTCCCCAGAGGTCGCTGGCATTGAAATACTTGAAGAACAACGGCTTCAGCGGGAGCACGAAGTCGCAGTCGTCGGTGTCGCGCGAGCCCACGGAGAGGTTTCCGTCGAAGAAGCAGTCGCGGTCGAGGGTGTAGTCGAGCTTGATGAGCGTGGGCTGGAAGAAGTCGTCGTCGGTGAGCCAGGGATACTCATGAGTGGTGGCCGGCAGCACGCGCTTCTCGGGCGGCAGCTGATAGTCCTCAGGAGTGATGACGGTGGCATCGGTCCACGGCGAGGTGATATACTTGAACGGGTCGGTCTGCGGCGCGTTCAGGTGGTTCTGCAGGACGAGCGGCAGCGGTGCACCGCAGTCGTCGCGCGAGGGAACAATCTTGAAGTCGCTCTCCTGGATGGCCTTCTGCACATCCTCGGCACGGGCCTGATAGAACGGTACGCCGAGCGCCTGGATGCCCTCGTCCATCTTTGTGAACGTGGTGTCGAGGAACGTCTTCGCCCGCTCGATGCTCTCGTAGTCGTAGGCGGCGGGGTTGCCCACCTCCTTCAGGATTTCGTTCTGCAGGGCTGCAGGCAGCAGCGGCAGCGATGTGATGAGGTAGCTATTCACCTCGCCACAGCACTTCTTCAGGTCGGGATAGGCGGTGAAGAGTGCGTAGAGATACTTCACGAACTTCTGGTCGCGCATGTGGAGCGGCCGCCAAAGGTCGAAGAGGTTCACGTTCTGCTCAACAGGAATGGGGAAGCGTCCCTGCCGAGCGTTGGGCGTAGCCATGAACAGCGTCACGGGCGATGTGGAGCCAACGACCTGATTACCATAGACGAGGAAGTAGAGTCGGTCCATGCGATCGAAGTTGAAAGCCTCTTTGTCCTGGTCGAGGAACATCTCGATGGTCTCGCCGAGCAGCTTGTGCTGTGGGGAGTCCTTCAGCATCTGCAGCTGTGTGTCGCGGTTCCACTCTACGATGCGCAGCACGTTGCGCAACTCAGCGTAGTTGAAGAACAGTTGTGCCACGTCGAGGGCGTTGGCGACGAGTTTCTCGTCCATGGCCTCGCCCTGCAGGTTGGCATGCATGGAGAGTCGCTTGAAGGCGTTCTTCACGAGGTCCATCTGTGCGAACGGCGACGGAATGGCCGTGCGAGGCTGCTGCGAGAGTCCACCATTGGGATCCTCGATCATCTCAATCTCGTCGGCGTTATACTGACTGGTGAGGGGAATCCATCCCTCTCCGGCGGTTTTGTTGTTGTAGGAAAGTATCTTGCTCATGAATATGCCCCCTAAAATAGGGGGTTGGGGGTATTGTGAAACTTTATGTGAATAATCAATTTGCTACGGAGGAACCGGGGGAGGTTTTTATACCACACCCACGAACTTCTCGTCGAGGAGCTTGTCGAGGGTTTCGTCGAGCAGGTCGAGCAGCTTCAGCGCCGTACGGTCGGTGCCGTACTTCTGCGTCTTCATGGCCTGCTGCGATGCCTTGTTGAGGGCGGCGAGGACCGACTTGTAGTCGATGGTGGACTTCAAGAAACCCGTCTTCGGCGCGATGTCGTTCAGGCAATCTGAGAGCTTGTCGGTGGTGAGGTTGAACGGCACGAAGCTGCGCTGGTTCTGCCGAAGCTCACGCAGCCACTGGCGATAGCTGACGTAGAAGTCGCTGGTGAGTGTGTTGTAGAACGACGTGGAAAGGAAGGCGTTCGACAGCTCGGGTTTGTCCTGCGTGTAGCCGCGGCCAATGTCCTGACGCAGTTGGTTGGTGATGTACATATAGGCGAGGTGGAACTTCGCCAGTTGGCGATTCACCAGGGCGCGCGTCTGCACACCGAAGTCCTTCAGCGTGAGCGTCTGCTTGTCGTAGGCGAGTCCGAACTCCTTGTAGATGGGGTTCTGGGCATTGCCGTCGAGGGTCTGCAACTGGTCGTCGGGAATGCCGAGGAAGTCGAGCACCGACAGAGCACCGACATACTCCACGAGGTGGGCGTCGTTGCGCTGACCATTGCCACCGGGGTCGTTGAAATAGGGGTTCGAAGGCACCTGGTCGCCGAGGTAGTAGCAGGCATTGATTTTCGACAGCGGCAGGTCGACGCCGTTCTGGCGCAGGCCGGTGAGATTGTCGTGATAGTAGAACAGTGCAGACTTGGTCTTCGAGATGAAGTCGCCGCGCGAGATCGGGCTGTTGTCGTCCTGCTGTACGTTGAAGTATGGCAGCACAGTGAGTGCACCGATGCGTGCATCGCGCAGGTCGCCGCGGTTGTTGATCTGTGTGTTGCGTGCAGCATTGCGAATGTTCTTCACAATGATGGGATAGCCGGCGGCACCCGTACCACCGAAGATGCTGCTGACAACGAACACGCGGTCGGTCTTCTGGAACACGTTCGAGAACTGCTTGAACTCCTCGGAGTCCTTGAACTGGTTCAGGGCGACGCTGCCAATGTTCGGCGAGCCCACGAAGCCTATGTCCATCTTCGTGTTGAGCTGGTAGTCGCTGAACATCATCGAGCACAGAGCCTGATTGCCGGTGTCGAGGGTGGAATAGTTGATGAAGTCCTGGAACTTCTTCGACTCGATGGCACCCATGTTAAACAGGAACGTGTCGCTGAGCTGAGAGCCGTTGGGCAGGATATCAGCAAGACTGGATATCTTCGTTGAGAAGAAGCCCCGTCGCACATCGACCTGCTCGCCATAGAGGGCACGGCGTATCTGCTTATACCAGCGCATGAGGTTGTCGGTGCGCTTCAGGTCTTCGTTGGCCTTGTGGGGATCTACAACGATAGGAATGATTTCGAGCGGCATGGGTTGTCCCTGCTCATCGATGGGATGAACACCAGCAGCACACTGCATGATGAGCGGTCGCATCACACGCGAACCGGTACCGCCTACAAGGAATAGGAATAATCGCATAATATAAGGAGACCCACCCCCCTGCCCCTCCCTAAAGGGCGGGGAGTAAAATCTTTTTAATGTTTATTTATTAATACTCAATTCTCAATTGTTAATTATCAACTACCCTGACTATCCACACGCCCCTCACCTCGGGAGAGGCTGGGGGTGGGTTTTATTCCGGTATCGGAGTATGACGGCAGTTGGTGCTCCACCAGCGCATGGCGAACGAGGCTACGATGAACAGCACGGCTTCGACGGCGAGGTCGATCACGCAGAAGCTGCCCAGCTGACCTGTGAAGTCGTAACCTTCGGCCGTGAAGGCATTGTTGCAGATCACAAACGAGGTGACAGGGGCTGCCACGCAGGCCACGCCAAGCACGACGAGCCAATGGAACCAGCGCGAGAAGCTCACGGAGTTGATGACGTAGTAGAACACGGCAGCCAGTCCCCATGCCACGAGCACCGTCACCAGTGCTACGACGAAGTAAAGGTTCTGGTTGTACATCTCGTTTGAGAACTGGCGCTCGAAGTAGAGTGCCTCAAAGATTTTCGTGTTCAACACGAGGAAAAGCAGCGAAATCACTGCACCTGCAATCAGTAGGATTGAATTCTTCATTTCTTCTTGTATGCTATCTTAATTCGTTTATCAAACTATTTATATCATCAACTTCATCCCCACAATCAGGATTCAGTTTGTCATTTTGCCATCTGAACGGATTCCACGCAATGTAGTCGATTACCGCCTTATACATTCGTTCATTCCACAAGATGCTGTCGTAATATCTTGGTTGCCAGAGGTGTTGGTCGAATCTTTTCCATCCTCGTTCCGAAACACCCTTTTTGTAATCGAATGTTGTAACACCTTTAAACCATTGCATCACATCGAACAGCAGGTTTTCACCTTCTTTTGTATTCTGCAGTATGCAATGCAGATGGTTGGGCATCAGAACCACATCTAACGGAAACATTCCTTGAAAGCGATCTGCAATCTCAGCGTAACGCCTTAACACCATCTTGCCCGCATCGTTATGTTCAATAATTCCGTCTTGTATATCTCCAAACAAATGCCTTCGAGAGTTGGTAACAACAGTAACGAAATAAACCTTGTCTGCACGGTAATCGAAATCTTTCAAACGAATGCTGTGCTTGTTAATATCGTAGCTGTTGTAGATTGACATTTCTTTCTATTTTTATCGTTGTAGGGACGGGGTTCATTCCCCGTCCGCAAGTTGCGATACCTTTTGAAGTTCTTGTTGCTGACGGGCAATAAAGCCCGTCCCTACACGTGGGTCTTTTTACTTATCAAGCCCCAGCTTCAACTCGAAATAGTAGGGCTCGCCCTTTGAGTGCTTACGGTAGCTGTCGTAGATGCCCTGCAGCAGGTACTTCAGACCGAACGTCGTATTGGCAAAACCCGAACCGCCGACGCTGCTATCGTCGTCGCTCGACGATGCCTCCACCCATTCAGGCAGGCGGTTCATCAGCTTGATGTTCACCGTCTGACGATGCTTGATGCCCTCGCTCTCAAGGATGAACAGATGGGTAGCCTTGCCGAGATGCTTACGCTCTGCCGGCGACACATCCTTCTGCTCCACGGGGCGAATCTCCTTGATGACCAGTGCATCGTCACTCTCCACGCGGTAGTTGTCGATGTCGAGCAGATACTGTTCGTCGATGAGCATGCCACCGAGGTCGACAGCCAACACGAGGCGCAGGTCGCCAGAGTTGCGGTCTACCTCTACATTTTCGATGTCGCGAATCTGGTCGCCCTGTCCGTGAACGGTGCGGAAGCGGCCGCGAATCTGCTCGTTTTCGAGCAGCAGCGAGTAGTAGGGTTTGTAGACGTCGTCGGTCTCGAAGAGATACATATCTTCATAGCCACGCAGCTCGCTGAAGCGGCTGAAGGGGATATAAGCCTCGTCGCGAGTCAGACGGGCGATGTTCGCATTCGAACCCACGACGACGATGTAGTATGGGCGACGTCCATTATACGACTGGCCGCCTGCGGAGTTGTAGGAGTAGTAAGGACCATTGAAGGAACCCACCATCTTCACGATGAGCAAGCCTTTCTCCTTCACCTGGCTCTTGAACACGGCATTCGTCATGCCTTGTGCCTCGGCAAACACCTTCTGTGGGTTCACACCCACCATTTGCTTCGTGGAGTAGATCATATCGGTGACGAGAATCGAAAGTTCGTCCTCACCGGTCTTGTCGAGCAACTGCTGGAAGATGGCTTCGAAGTCGGTAGACGATGCATCGCCAATGCCCTTCGTGGATTCAAAAATGTTCGGGTCGCTGATGAACTGCGAGTAGCCACGCGGATAGGCATTGATTTCGGAGTTCACAACATAGATGCGGTTGTCGTCGCCACTGCCAGGCAACTTGTTCAGCATACCCACAATGGCGGCCTTGAACGAACCATCGCCACCGGCAGCATCGTAGGGAACCATCGAGCCGGAGCGCTCCAGGTAGAAGTTCACGCCGAGCGTACGACGACCGGCCTGGATATCAATCTTCTTCGGCGGACGACGATTCTCAAAGAAGTTCTGGATGTAGTCCTTCACCTCATCGATGTCGAGTTCGCCATCTTTGTAGAAGTCCTTGAAGTGCGCTTTCTGCCCATCGAGGAACTCTACAATCTGCTCCCATTCCGTAGCATCGATGACCTCGTCCTTATCGGCAACGTCGAGCAACATGCGATTCAGCTCCTTCTTTTCGCCACCGCCACAGGCAACGAACAGCACACCGGTGAGGAGTGCCATGAACAGGGTTTTCAATGAATTGTTCTTCATATTCTTTTTCTTCGATTTCGTGATGTTTTGACGTAGTTCGAGCGCAGAAAGTTGCATGCGCCTGCACACGTACGCAATTAAAAACGTGCAAAATTACAAAAAATAATCGAAACAAACCCCACCCAACCACTATTATTCAGAGTTTTTAACGGATTTTGTATGACAAACCGACTGGCAAGGAATGAAACGAAACGACCTAAAGGTGAAAAAAGAGTGTTCGAAGGAGATGCGAAAGGAAGGGATGATAGCGAACTTTTCGCAGCTGGAAAGCGACGAGAAATAATATGAATAATATTTACATTACAAGATGTTATTGAATAAAAGATTTGTTGGAGATAAACTCGTGGGCAACCTATTGAAATTTACATGAAAGAAGGAGTTGTACACTCAAATTATTGGAAGAAACTTAAAGGAGAATCGAAAATGTAGGGACGCGGCGGCCGCGTTCTTTCCCCGCTACGCTCTGAAAGCAGCCAAGCCGAGCGATTGGATATAGCTTTACCCTTCCAGAACGAGGCACGCCGCGTCCCTACAAATGAGAAATAAAAGAATAAAACCGCCAATGAAAACGAATAATATTTTACAAAACCGCCCCACTCCTTTCACGGAGCAGGGCGGTCATCATCGATCAATTATGTGTATAGTTTTTGTGTTGTTGGTTACTATTATGAATACAGTTTCTTTTAATAACCGGGTGCAAAGGTACGACTCTTTTTCCACACCCACAATCCTCTTTTATATGGATTTTTTATTACTCGGCAATAGCGACTATGAAAATGTAGGGGTCAAAAGGTATATAACAATAAAAAAAGAGTAACTTTTTTTGTATTGCTCTCAACTTTTCAGTACTTTGGCTCCGCCGAAGATACTTCGTCTCGGCAATAAAAAAAGTTAACTTTTTTTGTATTGCTCTCGACTTTTCAGTACTTTGGCTCCGCCGAAGATACTTCGTCTCGGCAATAAAAAAAAGTACAACTTTTTTTGTATTGCTCTCGACTTTTCGTATCTTTGCACCATGAAACGAACTCTGGTTATCAATTGGTTACTGCTGATCTGCGTGATGAGTGCCTATGCCCAATGGACACGCATGACGAATCTGCCGACGGTTTACATCGACACCTACGGCGGCCGACCCATCACGAGCAAGACGGAGTACGTGTACGCCACGATGCGCTACGTCGATGAGCAAGACCAGTTAACCGTCTACGACTCGCTACAGATTCGCGGTCGAGGCAATTCCACTTGGAGCATGGCGAAAAAGCCTTACAAGTTGAAGTTCAACCAGAAGGAGAAGTTACTCGGCAAGGGATATGCGAATACGAAGAAATGGACGCTACTGGCGAACGCTGCCGACAAGTCGCTCATTCGAAATGCCGTGACGTCGTCGCTAGGCGAGTTCACGTCGCTGAAGTTCAATCCTGCTTATAAGTTTGTAGACTTGGTGCTGAACGGCACATTCATGGGCAACTATCAGATCAGCGATCAGGTAGACGTGCGGCCGCATCGCGTAAACATCACTGAGCAGGACCTTCCACTCACTGACGGCAGCGATATCAGCGGCGGCTATCTGCTGGAGGTGGACGGCTTCAAGGACGGCAACTGCTTTACTACCGCCAGCTATAGCGTGCCCATCAGAATCCACTATCCCGAAGATGAGGACATCGCCCCTTCGCAGAACACTTGGATTCGCAACTACATCGGACAGTTTGAACGTTCGCTGCGAATCACCGACTTCGATGATCCAGTGAGAGGCTATCGAGCCTTTGTCGACTCCACATCGCTCATCGACTGGTATCTCTGCACAGAGATCAGCGCGAACCTCGATGGCTTCTACAGCACCTATTTCTATAAGGACCGCGGCGACTCGCTGCTCTACTGGGGACCGCTGTGGGATAACGACATCTCCTACAACAACGACTATCGTGAGACGGGAACGGTGAGCAAGCTGATGGTGGATGTAGGATTCGGCCAGACGAAGCTTTGGATCAACCGAATGTGGCAGGACAAGTGGTTTGCCAGACAGGTATACACGCGCTATCGGGAACTCATCGACGGAGGAGTTGTGGACTATCTTTTCGCACGCATCGACAGCTTGACAGAGTTGCTCGCGGAGTCGCAGGAGCTAAACTACGAACGCTGGGGCATCAACCGTCGGATGTATCATGAGGTTGTTCTCTTTAACACCTATGACGAGTACATCAGCAATCTGCGCAGTTTCATTGTCGCCCACTGTGCCTTTCTGGAGGATGCCTTCGCCAACCGCAAGCCCTTAGACCCGACGCCCCCGTTTGCACCCCGCAACTACTTCTATCACATCACGAATGCGAGCACCGCAAAAGCCATCGACGGCGGTGGAACGGGTGTGGTGCAATGGGAGAACTTGGAAGACAACGAGGGGGAGGATTGGTGGGTGAAGCCCGTCGGCGAACACTTCATGCTTATCAACCGACAGTCGCTACGCGCCCTGAACGACCCGACGCGAGGTGAGGTTGGACCAACGACGAACGTTGGCACGCAACTCGACACCGCACCCGAGGACTCGCTCGACGAGCGACAGCTCTGGGACATCGTGCCACAAGGAACGGAGGGCTACTACAACTTGCTGAACATTCACACGCAACACATCGCTAACCTCAGTGGTGGAAACTTCGCCGACGGAACAGCCATCCTCAGTTACACCAACGACGATCGCAACGGGCAAAGCAAAAATCGGCTGTGGTATTTCATTCCCACAACCGATGCCATTCCCGAAACGCTCACAGGCGTTCGCGATGTAGAGCCTGCCGACTATGCTTTGGCATACAACCCAACATCAGAAGAACTTCACTTCGGGTCGGAAACGCCCGAGTTGTTGAAACGCTTCACCGCCCGCGTCTACGATGCCGGCGGCCGCCTCATTGGTAGTTTCCGGGGCGACGAACGATTCTCCATGGCCGCCCAGCCGCGAGGAGTTTATGTAGTCAGTTGGCAGTGTGGAGCGAATCGGCACAGCGTGAAGTTCAGGAAGTAGACGTTTATTTCATTCCTTGGGGGGAGACAGGAAATCTTCCGTACCTTCGGCACTTTTTTTCTTGTGGACACTTTTAGCAGGGGTTTCGTGCTACGCACTTCACCCCTGCCTGTATTTATGTCAGGCCTTCGGCCTTAAGTTGCAGGTTGTTCGTTTTTGTTCGGGCAGACACGGGGGTCTGCCCCTACGGTCTGGAGACGGTACTATTGACCCTTTAAGCACTTTCAGTGCTCTATAGCTGATTCCCTTTACTTGAACATGAAGTCCTGCAAGGTGCAGAGGCTTTTCTCCTTGGTTTCAGAAGCGAAAACGAGGAAGAGGGCATGCTTACCCGTGAGCTCGGCTAAAGCTGGAAGGTCGGCGGCTAGCTCGGTGGAGGTCTGCGGCATGTCAGCCTTCAGTTGGATGGCGCCAAGCACCTTTCCTCCCTGCGACGTCCACGGCCGGTCGGCGAGAATGGTGATGGTTCCATCGATGCCGGCAGGAATCAAGCGCAACAGCAGCTGCACATCGCTGCGGCCCTGCGTCTTCGTGAAATTGAAATATTTGTAGCCCACGATAGAGCCATCGGTGTTGTTCACCACATGATTGGTGTTGTTGCGAAGGTCGTAGGGTGCCTGCATGTTATCATCGGTGCCGTAGGATGTCTCTACATACGAGCCATAGAAGACATTGTTGGGCCAACGGTGCTCCGACTCTTTCGGACCGGTATACCAACAAGCGATGCCTGCCGAATGGCGCTCCAGCGGGTCAAGGCCTTCAAGCGAGAAGCCTTCGGAGTTGTATTCGCCTTCGCTGATGCTGACCTTTCCACCCGGACCTTCCTCCACAGAGACCTCAATGGGTGCCACCATTGCTTGGCGCGCGAACTCGTTGAGTCCCGTCTGCCTGTGATAGAACACATACCACTGACCATTGATTTCACAAATGCTGCCATGCGTGTTACCGCTAGCATTGGCCGAAGCGATGACGCGACCTTGCTCGTTGGTCTCTCGTGCACGACCGTCGATAATCGTACCGCCATAGGTCCATGGGCCCAATGGATGGTCGCTGTAAGCATAGGCGAGTGTGTAGTTGGTTTCAGGCAGCGAGAACTCGCCGTTGGCCGTCCAACGGCTGTAGATAAACACGTATTTATCCTTGATCTTTCGGATGGACGAGGCCTCGAAGAAACGGAACTCGCCCGGTTGGTTCTTCGACGAAATCATATCCTCTACTATCTCCGTCCCTGGCTTCACTGTCGCCATCGTCGCTGGGTCGAGCTCAGCAGCATAGGAGCGCTCAAAGCCCCAATAGCCATAGACGCGGCCGTCGTCGTCGACTAACACCGCCGGGTCGAACTTCAACACACCATCGGCCTTGTTTGGGTCGTCGCCACTCCAGTTGCACACCTCGAACGGCCCATCGGGTCGGCTGCTCTTCGCGATGAGTTCGTTGCGACCGCCGGCTTGATCGTTCGGGTAGAGATAATAGTTCTTCGTTCCATCGGGAGCCGTTACGAGGGTGACATCGGGAGCATAGAGCACGTCGGCGGTGGATGCGGAGTCGAAGGGCTCTCCATTCGCATTCTTGTCGACAACAAGGATTACGCCATCATAGCGCCAATGGTTCAAATCGTCGACAGATGCCGACCAAACCACCTGGTCGCGTCCACAATATTCAGTCTTCAAATCGTCGTGCGAACCATAGATATACACGCGATATTTTCCTGGGTTGTCGGGGTCTTCAAACACATAGGGTTCGCCATCGGGAATGTGTTCCCACAAGGGCAAGTAGGGGTTTCCAACGGTCTGCAGAACAGACTGCGAGTCTGACTGTCTGCCACACGAGAGCAGACACAGGCTGCAAAGGGCAGCGGCAAAGAGAATTTTACGATGCATAGTTGAGAAGGGTTGAGAAGGGTTGAGAAGGGTTGAGAGAGGTTTAGAGGCGCTGACGCGCTGTTGAGATGCTATTCATTCATCGCGCCGCAATGGGGGCAGGTGCCCTTGCTGCGGAGTTTTTCACCACATTGGCCGCAGGTGTAGCGGTAGGCGTGATGGCGATAGTATTGTCGAATGGCAAACACGATATAGACGACCAGCAGCACATAGCCGATATACCAAAGCGTTGTGATGCTGAACACGATGTAGTTCACCGCGCAGACAGCCGCCAGTCCACCAAGATAGAGCAACGCCTCGCCAAAAGGCAACAGCGTGCGTACATCGTCGACGACGGCAATGGCGATGATGAGCATGGCCCACACCGACACCAGGAACACTGATAGCAGACCGGGCACGGAGAATGGGTTGAGCGTAGGATGATAGTAGAACTGCTGCCACAGCTCAGGTGCAAACATCTGCAGCGAGGCATAGAAGGTCGCTGCCATCGCGACGACTACGGCGAGCAGCGTAGGATAGAACGAGTGGATGTCGTTGAAATGTACGATGCGCGGCGTAGAGGCATCGGAAGATTCCTGGTCGCTTCCTTCCCCTTCGGCAACATAAGAGCGGAACTTTCGCAGCAGATAGGCGATGAGCAGCAATACAACAACGATGAGCGAGATGAGCACGTGGCGTTCGGAGAAGAGGGAGATGCCTTGCGAGATGGGGTCGTCAGGCACGACACTCGGCAGCAGTTCCGATTCGCGTGTCCAGCCAAACTCCGAACTCTCCGTTGCCAGCTGCACCCAAACGGAATCGATGCTGTCGTTAGGCATCATGCGAAAGTCGGCCACCACCAATCGGCTACCTTTCTTGACGACGAAAGAATCAGTGAAGAGTTCGCTGGCCAGCTCCTCCGGCTGTTGCCGAAGAAGTTCCAGACTGTCGGCCTTCACCTCGAAATTATAGTTGAACGAGTAGTGGCGGCCTTCAGAATATTTCTGGTTGTAGCAGCTGCTGAAACCCAACAGCAGCAACACCCATATAATATTTCGCATCTTCTTCATCGTCACCTTGTTACTTTGTTACCTTGTCACCTTGTTACTTTGCATAGATATTCATCTGGCATTGTCGGCAATCGAACTCCAGGCGAAACTCGCGGCCGTCGCCCAAGCGAAGGGTGAGCGGCTCGCGCCAAGTGGGTTTCCTGCCGCCATGCTTCACACAATAGCCCAGCGTGTAGCGCAGGCAGTAGCGGCATTGCATCAACATCGCATCAGAAGGCCGCGACAACTCGAGCGCCGGAGCCAAGTCCCTTATGCCTTGCGACTGATAGAACTCCTTCGACTGCTCGTTGGCTATATTATATAAGTAAGGTCGCGAATAGGACGGCACGGGAACGGACTCCGCAGACACTGGCTGTTCTTCCGACACGCCGGTCTGCATGGCCGTCTGCTGCTCCATGAGTCTACTCACGACTTGTCGCCGCAACTCTGACAGTTGGCTTGCCCTGACGAAGACGTTGAAGCCTTCGGGGATGTCGACACCATCGCAAACGAAAGGCGTATTGCCCAGCTTCGACAACTCCTTGGCGATATATTCGCCCTGCGGCTTTTGTGCCAGCGTGCCCAGGTCGGCAGGCATCCGCACCGATGCTTGTGCAAAACCCGTATCGGCCGTGAGCTGCAGTCCCCCACCCTCTTCAGCATACGTGGCCAGCTGCATCCGCACAGGAATGCGCCGCTCGGCAGTCTTGCCAGCCATGAGCCGTTCGAAGACCACGTCGTTGTTTCTATAGAGTGCCATGCCGGGTCGCAAACCCTCGGGCATGCGCAAGGGATAGAGGCGGTTGCCTGCGGCACGGTTTACGCGGAAGCCAGTTAGTTGATAATTAATAATGGATAATTTATAATTTTGATTACCCTTGACGACAGTTTGGTCCACACTCCTTTCCTCCTTAAAGAAACACAGGCCATCGCCATTGGCGAAAGCGGCAGTGCCAGCAACGGTGAAAGAGTCGCGGCGCACCTCTTTCACCTTGCCCACATACTCGCCAAGGGCCTTGGGGGTGTCGAAGGAGGCGATGTCGCGTTGGCGACCTTGCAGCAAGCCGTGTTCGTCGCGATGGGCATGCAGGAAATAATCTGTGAAACCGCGATTGAAGGTCTTGCGCAGGTCGGGCTTGAAGGTGTAGGTGACGCGGCCTTGCGAAGCACGCCGGTAGTCGTTGGGGCGTTTGGCACAAAGGGCGTCGAGGCGCTGACTATAGGCGGCAACGACGTTTTTCACATAAGCGACATCCTTCAACCTTCCCTCTATCTTGAACGAAACCGCACCGGCATCGGCAAACTCTTCCAACGAGTCGATGCGACACATGTCCTTCAGCGACAGCAAATGGCGCTGGTGCTCAATCTCACGACCGTCGGCATCCAACAGGTCGTACTTCATACGACACATCTGGGCACATTCGCCACGATTGGCCGACCGCCCCAGACAGTACTGCGACATGTAGCATTGTCCGCTATAGCTCACACACAACGCTCCATGCACAAACACCTCGAGCTCCACATCGGGCACCAGCCGATGAATCTCACTAATCTCCTCCAACGACAACTCACGCGCCAAAACCACACGGCGGAAGCCAAGTGATTGCAACCAGCGCACCTTCTCGGGAGTGCGGTTGTCGGTTTGAGTGGAGGCGTGAAGACCCACCCCATGCCCCTCCCGTGAAGGGAGGGGAGTAGATACTCTCTCCTTTTGTGAGGGCTTTTCACTCCCCTCCCGATAGGGAGGGGCAGGGGGGAGGGTCTTTATTATTCCCATATCCTGTACGAGCAGGGCATCGACGCCGGCGGCCTGCAAGTCGCTGATGAGTTGGAAGGTGTCGTCGAGTTCCGAGTCGTAGATGATGGTATTAACGGTGACGTAGACCTTCGCACCAAACTGATGAGCATAGCGGCAAAGCGTGGCGATATCGTCGACTGAATTGCCTGCAGCGGCACGGGCACCGAAGCGAGGAGCTCCGATGTAGACAGCATCTGCACCATGGTCAATAGCGGCGATGCCACATTCCAGATTCTTGGCCGGTGCCAACAGTTCAAGCGACGTCATTTCGTTAAAGGATTGTGTCTCACCGTAGGGGCAGCCCCCCGTGTCTGCCCGAACAAAGAACAACAAACGTCCTGCGTGGTCCCCTCCTCCGGGGAGGAGGGGCAAGGGGTGGTAGCGACAGATAATGTTTGACTTCTTCTATATGTTTACTTTATAATATAATAGGTTATATCATTATTTTTCTCTACCACCCATAACCCCTCCTCCCAAGAGTAGGGGACCACAGGCAGTGTCTGCTACTTAATCTCCTCGATATTATACGGTGTCTCCTGATAGACGTAGTAGTTAATCCAATTGGAGAACAGCAGGTTGCCATGAGCGCGCCACGACACCAGCGGCCCTTGTGCGGGATCGTCGTTGCGGTAGTAGTTGCGCGGGACGCCTACATCCTGCCGACCCAACGCCATGTCACGCCGATACTCCTTGTCGAGTGTGTCGGCTGCATACTCCAGGTGTCCCGTGATGAAGAACTCACGACCGCCGCGTGCCATCACCATCGACACGCCGCAGTCGTCGCCCTCAGCGAGCAACGTCAGCCGGCTATCGGCCACGATGTCGGCGCGCCGTATCTCCGTATGGCGGCTATGAGGCATCATAAACACATCGTCGAAGCCACGGAAGATGGGCACAGGCTCTGGGATGGCCCGCTGTGGGAAGATGCCGAACATCTTCTTCGCAAGCGGGTATTTTGGTATGCCGTAGTGATAGTAAAGCCCTGCCTGTGCCGCCCAACAGATATACAACGTCGACGTGACGTGCGTCTTCGCCCATTCGAAGATGGTCGTGATCTCGTCCCAATACGTCACCTCCTCGAAGTCCATCTGCTCCACCGGCGCACCGGTGATAATCATTCCGTCGAACTTCTCACGCGAAAGCGTCTCGAAGTCCTTATAGAACATCATCATGTGCTCAATGGGCGTGTTCTTCGGCGTGTGGCTCTTCAGCTTCATAAACGCGATGTCCATCTGCAGCGGCGTGTTCGAGAGCAGACGCACGAGGTCGGTCTCGGTGGTGATCTTCAGCGGCATCAGGTTCAGAATGACAATGCGCAATGGTCGGATGTCCTGCGAGTGGGCTCGCGTGGCATCCATCACGAAGATGTTTTCCTGCTTCAGCAGGTCGATGGCCGGCAATCGGTCAGGCAGTCTAAGTGGCATAGTTTTCAATGCCCCCTAAAATAGGGGGTTGGGGGTCTATATTGCCCCCTAAAACAGGGGGTCTTGTGTTACTTCTATCATATACTCATGCCCTACAAACACAAGGGGATGGGGGTGATTATTCGAAACCCCCAACCCCCTATGTCAGGGGGCAAGATTCTTACCACAGGTCAAGACGCTGCTCCTTCGGCAGATACATCTTGTCGCCGGGCTTCACACCAAAGGCTTCGTACCACATGTCGATGTGCGGCAGAGCACCGTTCACGCGCCACTCGCCCAGTGAGTGCGGGTCGTTCTTCACGCGCTGGCGAATCTCCTGCTCGGTGATGTTCTGTCCCCATACGCCAGCATAGGCGATGAAGAAGCGCTGGTCAGCAGTAAAGCCGTCCTTTACCTTCAGCGGCTTCTTAGCCGTTGCATTCTTGTAAGCATACCAAGCCACCTGCAGACCACCGTGGTCGGCGAGGTTTTCGCCCAGCGTCAGACGACCGTTGCTCTTCAGGCCGGGCAGTACCTCGATGGCCGAGAAGAAGCGGTCGTAGAGGTCGGCACGCTCGTTGAATCCTGCTGCGTCGCTGGCTGTCCACCAGTCGTGCATGTTACCCGTGGAGTCGAACTGGCGACCCTGGTCGTCGAATCCGTGCGTCATCTCATGTCCGATGACCACGCCGATGGCACCGTAGTTGAATGCCTCGTCGGCCTTCGGGTCGAAGAACGGATATTGCAGGATGCCTGCGGGGAAGCAAATCTCATTGGTCGTGGGGTTGTAGTAGGCGTTCACCGTCTGCGGCGTCATATGCCACTCGTCACGGTCAACGGGCTTGCCAGCCTTCTCGTCGATGTGCTTCATGAGATACCAGTGGCGCACGGCCAGCATGTTCTCGTAGTACGACTTCGACGGGTCGATCTCCAGCTTCGAATAGTCGGTCCACTTGTTGGGATAGCCAATCTTCACATAGAACGTATTCAGCTTCTGATGGGCGTTCTGCTTCGTGGAGTCACCCATCCACTTCTGTGCATCGATGCGTTCGCCGAGGGCAATCTGCAAATTGCGCACCAGCGTCTCCATCTGCTTCTTCGATGTGGCGGGGAAGTAGCGCTCGCAGTACATCTTGCCAAGAGCCTCACCCATGGCACCCTGCACGGCGTTCGTGGCGCGGCGCCACAGCGGATAGTCCTGCTGGCGACCGGTCATCGTGCGACCGAAGAAGTCGAAGTTGGCCTCGCGAATCTCGTCGCTCAACATATTGGCAGCACCCGAGATGACGTCCCACTCCATATAGGCACGCAGGTCGTCGGCGGTCATGGCAGAAAGCAGCTTGTCGACGCCCTCCATGAACTTAGGCTGACCGACGATGATCTCCTGCAGGAACTCGCTCTTCACGCCCTGGGCATTCGCCATCTCCTCAAACAGGATGTTCGGGGCGAGGGCCTTCAGCTCTGCCAGGGTCATCTTATTGTAGTTGGCCTGCGGGTCGCGCAGCTCCGTACGGCTCTTCGAAATCAGGGCCAGCGACGTCTCAAAACGGAAGATGGCATCGCGCTTTGCCTCTGCTTGCTCCTTCGTGAAGCCGAAGAGCTGGAACATACGGGCGATGTGCTCCTTGTAGGCCTCGCGAATCTTCACCGTTGCCTCGTCGTTGTTCAAATAGTAGTCCTTCTGTCCGAGGGTGAGTCCGCCCTGCGAGATGTTCAGGATGTTCATCGTTACGTTCTTCTCGTCGGCACCGAAGCCATAGCCGAACGGCTCACCATAGCCACGCTCAGCATACTTCAGCTGCACCTTCTGCAGGTCGGCCTTCGTGCGGGCAGCCTCCATCTCGTCGAGCAGCGGCTTCACCGGAGCGATGCCTTCCTCGTTGCGACGCACCGAGTCCATGGCCAGCTTGTAGAAGTCGGCGAGCTTGCGCTCCGTCGTGCCGGCGGCATACGTCTTCTTCTGCAGGTCGCCAAGAATGGTGTTGATGCGCTTGTTGTTGTCTTCCTGCAGCTGGTCGAAGCTGCCGAAGCGCGAGTAAGCGGGGGGCAGCGGGTTCAGCTTCTGCCATCCACCAGTTGCAAACATGTAGAAGTCCTCAGCGGGCTTCACGGTCTTGTCAAGATTCTCCATGCGGAGACCCGACTTGTTCTGAGCCATTCCTGCCATAGGCAGAGCGAGCATCAGAGCCATCGGAATCATTTGTCTCATTTTCATTGTCGTTGTTGTTTATGTCTCTATTTTATAGGTTTTACGTTTCAACTTACAAAGGTACAAAAAATCGAGCAAATAGCAAAGAATAATCGCATTTTTCTTGGTAGTTATATACTTTTTTGTCCCTACATTTTCGCCATTTTAAAAAAAATAGCATTGCTCCTGCATGGCGGTTGCAATCGTTCAAGAGTGCCGGAGCATTGCTTTCTGACGGCAAGAGCATTGCTTTCAGGCTGCTAAAGCATTGCTTTCAGACTGCAAAAGCATTGCTCCCAGCGTCTAAAGTCAATGAGATAGCGATGCAAAGTCAATGCTCCCAGCGACCGAAAGCAATGCTTTTGCCACATGTAGGGACCACGACACCGTTCATTCTTTACTTTTTCAAAAAAAACTATGGCCGCCGCTGCCGCTTCCTCTGCATTAGCGACTGGCTCGCTAATGCCTACAGCAGCTATGCTGCTGCTTTCTTTTTCATTTTCATTTTCCTTTTCATTTTCATTTTCCTTTTCATTTTCCTTTTCATTTTCCTTTTCATTTTTCTTTTCTTTTTCCTTTTTATGCATTGCCGAAAATGCCGCGGCATCATTTGTTTGTTTTTCCCATCTTTTGGGGAAAAATAAAGCAGATGGCACAAGGCGCTCCGCAGTAAGCCCCCAAGGGGTTCTTTCTCGATTCACCTTTGTGCCATCTAATATGCTGCCTGCCTGCTGCGTTCCATCTCATATTCATGGATTGAAAAAACGGGTTACGCGACCGCTGATGGTGCATAACCCGTTCATGTGAATGGCTGGATGGATCTACTCTTCCCGGGCTTCGTTCTTCTGCAGCTTCAGCTCTACGAAGAAGGAGACGAGCAGTCCGAGGCCGATGCCGAAGGCGATGACGAGCCAGAAGTAGATGTTGTGCTTGGCTTCAAGGCCAAGCAAGAAGTCGGCAAATGCTCCGATGCCAAGTCCGATGAGAATGCAAGCCCAGCGCAACGAAGAATACTTATTTGATTTCTTTTCCTTCTCTTCGATGAGCGCCTTGGCGGTCTCAAGGTCGGTGTGATTCTCGATGAGCAGCTTGCGCAACTCCGTTTCGCTTTGTTTCTTTCGGATAGCTATGATGGATCCGAAGATGATAGCCACAATGGGAATGGCCATGGAAAGTACGATGGCGAAAATGCCTTCTAATTGGACTGGTAACATATTTATTTCCTTTCTTTAATTAATTAAACTTGTTCAATCGTCTCTTTTCACCTATAAGACAGGCCAATGTTTGAATTATTACACTCTTTCGGTAGAAAAATTTCTAATGGCATGCCATGCGGCGTAGAGCATAGTGCCGATAGGGAACACGAGGCTCAAATAAATAGGTGATGAGCTGACTTGCTGACTGACGAACGGCCAAAGCAGCCAGCCGAAGAGCAGGAGCACAAGGGGAAGACCGAAAGCGAATGCGGCTGCCCTGCCCCACTGCAGCAACTGGCTACGACGTGCCTGGCGACGCAACTGTCTCATCACCGAGACGGAGATGTCATCGGCGATGTGCTGGCGCTCGAAGGTCTGCTGGATGAGGTCGTCGAGCTGCTGGTCGGTAAGAGGGTTATTGTTTGTATTCATGATTCTTGGGGTTTTTATGGGGTGAACATTATTTTGGGGTGATTGCCGGCAGCGTTCATTCTGCCCCTAACGATCGCCGCAGACGGTCGCGGATGCGATGGAGGCGAACGAGGACATTCGATTGCGAGAGACCGGTCTGCTGGGCAATCTCGTCGGTTTTCTGCTGCTCGTAGTAGTGCAGACGGATGATGGTCTGGTCTTGCTCGGGCAGTTGGCCGATGGCCTGCTCCATTCGTTGGAGCAAGGCTTCGCGGTCGGGGTCGTAATCGTCAGTGGCGGGCACGGGTTGCGCATGGCGTCGCTCGCGCTCCAGCTCGTTCAGGGCCAAATGCATGGCGATGGCGGCAAGCCACGGGCCGAGCGAGTCCTTGCGCCAGTAGGCCAGTCGCTCATAGGCACGGATAAACGTCTGCTGAGCCACTTCCTTCGCCAATTCCTCGCGGTGTACGACGGAGAGAGCCTTCGAGAAAACCATTCCCGAATAGCGACTCACGATTTCAGCGAAGCTTTGCTGATGACGGTCGTTCAACACGCGATTTACTAGTTCCCTGTCAGTCATTTCGTCTATAAGACGGGCAAACGATGGAATTATTACACTCAGCAGGCAAAAAAAATTGCTATTTGCCGTTTGCGCGCTGGAACCGATAGCTCAGTCCCATGTTGAACACACCTTCAACACCATAGCCCAACTCGACGAAGAAACGGAAGTGGCGGCCACCGAAGTCGAAGCCAAGTGCCGTCAGTTGCGGGGCCAGTTTCCATTGCTTGCGGTTGTATACCACTTGGCGATGATGCTCATAGGATAGTTCGGGATAGAGTGACGCGTTGATGGTGTGTACCGACGACCACGTATGGCTGTGCTGCATGCCAAGCGCCGCAGTGGAGTAGAACGACAACCCGTTGTAGCGATACCAAGAATATTTCATGGCAGGCATGAAGAACGTTGATTTCGTGTGGACATGCGCATAAGGCGACAAGGCATACGCATCGGGTTCTTCAGGGTCGTAGGGTGTTTCCAAATCGTCGTAAGCGGATGCCTTGCCAAAGATGGCGCCTAGAGCCAATTGGGGATTCAGGTAATAGAAGTAGCGGATGCTCCAAGAGACTCCGTCGACATAGATTCCACAACGAAAGGGATGCTCCATACCCATATCGTAGAACTGACTGACCTGCTCGTCGTGGGTGCCTCTCCATACCGACGAACCCAACCCGAACAACACGTCGACCTCGTGACGATAGAATCGTTTGCGGTCGAAAGGCTTCGCAGCTGCAGGCTTCAGTTTGAAGCGGGTGTAGTCGAGAGGAGGCATTGGAGCAGCCGTTGCGGCAGAATCTCCCCTGGGTCGACTCACAACGGTATAGCGTCCCTGCACCGGCTGATACAAGGCATCGGTGATGATATCGGCCAGCAATCCCATTCCTCCATTGAAAAAGTTTGCCGCCACCCACGGGTTGGTCTTGCGACCAGGGATGATGTCAGCATAGTCGTAGCTGGGCGAAGTGAGCGTGAGGGGTTTGTTCAGGTCGCGTCGCAGCAGGCTAATGGTAGCGGGTAGCGACAGGCTGTCGAGGGTGTCAGTGGCTGTGGTGACGGTAAGCGGTTCCTGAACGTCGCCATCAAGGATGATAGTGGCTTGCGTGCCGGAAAAGATCGTGGCACACGAGGTCAGCAACAGGGCCGACAGAGCTAACAAAGGCAGACAGAATTTCTTCATCGTTTTTGTTTTATGAACTACTCAGTAAACGACAACAATGGTAAAACCTTGCATGTTATAGAGAAAAAAAAATGTGGGCACCCCCCCATGTCTGCCCATTTTTATCCGCGATGCGGCGCTTTCAAAAACATAAGAAAACAAGGAAAACAAGAAAAAACATTATTGTTTTCTTTTGTCCGTTTTGGTTTTCTTATGTTTTTGTAAAGACGCGTCAGCGTACATGTTCGGGCAGACACGGGGGTCTGCCCCTACACGATACACCTACACAATCTCCCTTCCAAACGGGGTCAGGGCGATATGAGCGAGCTTGAAGTGTTGCTTGCCGAAGGGGATGCCGATGATGGTGATATAGAACAGGCATCCGAAGAACACGTGCGTGAGCCATATCCAAATGCCACCGACGAAGAACCACAGGATATTCATAGCGGTGTTCAGACAGCCGCTGGTGGGCTTCTTCTTCACCTGCGAGCCAAAGGGCCATAAAGCCAGGAGTCCGAGCTTCAGCGATTGCAGACCGAAGGGGATTCCGATGATGGTGATCATCATAGCCAAGCTGGCCACGAGATATTCAATGGCGATTTCGATGCCGCCAAACACAAGCCAAATGATATTGCCTAATACTTTCATGTCATTCAAAATTTTTGGTTGTCTTTACTGTTAGACTGAATAACAGCAGAAAAAGTTGCACGGGCTCCTATTGCAAAGCCTCGAGTTCTTCCGAGAGTTGCATCCAGCGGTCGTTCTCCTCATCGAGTTGGCGCATGGTCTGGGCGTATTCCTCGATGAGCTTCATATCGGTGGCGTGCTCGGGTTTTGAGAGAAGGACGTCCATCTCCTTGATGCGGGCTTCCATCTGGGCAATCTTTTCCTCGCAGACTATCACCGCTTTCTCAGCCCGCTTCACCTTCTTCTGCTGTTCCTTGCGTTCAGCATAGAGAGCCCCACCCCGGCCCTCTCCAGTGAGGGAGGGAGACTGATTGGGTGCAGAATCCGCCGATGGCTGTGGATTGCTCATAGCAAGACGTTCGTCGATCGTCATGTCGGCACCGCCCTTGGGATGACTTTGCAGCCAGTCGTAGATGCCTCCGAGGTGTTCGCGCACTCGGCCTCCACCGAACTCATAGACCTTCGTGACAAGGCCGTCGAGGAACTCGCGGTCGTGGGAGACGATGATCGCCGTGCCGTCGAAGGCGCGGATGGCTTCCTTCAACACGTCCTTCGACTGCATGTCGAGGTGATTCGTCGGCTCGTCGAGAATCAATAGGTTGACGGGTTCCAGCAGCAGACGAATCATGGCCAATCGGCTGCGCTCACCGCCCGAGAGCACTTTCACCTTCTTCTCCGACTCCTCACCGCCAAACATGAAGGCGCCGAGAATATCGTTGATGCGCAGGCGGACCTCACCGCGTGCCACATAGTCGATGGTTTGGAAGACGGTCAGCGACTCGTCGAGCAGTTGTGCTTGGTTCTGGGCGAAATAGCCTATCTGCACATTGTGTCCAATGGTCAACTTTCCATCGAAGGGAATCTCACCCATGATGCACTTCACAAGCGTGGTCTTTCCCTCGCCGTTCTTTCCCACGAAGGCCACTTTCTCGCCGCGCTTCAGAATGAAATTGACGTCGGAGAACACCTGATGCTCACCATAGGCTTTGCCTACATCCTCACAGATAATCGGGTAGTCGCCACTTCTCAGACACGGCGGGAACTTCAGATGCAGCGAGGAGTTATCGACCTCGTCAATCTCTATCGGCACCATCTTCTCCAACTGCTTAATCTTCTGTTGCACCTGCACGGCCTTCGTGGCCTGATAGCGGAAGCGCTCTATGAACGCCCGCATGTCCTGCATTTCCTTCTGCTGGTTCTCATAGGCGCGCAGTTGCTGTTCGCGGCGCTCTTTTCTGAGTACGACATACTCGTTGTATTTCACCTTATAGTCGATGATCTGACCGCAGGAGATTTCCAGCGTGCGATTGGTCACATTATTTATAAAGGCACGGTCGTGGCTCACCAGCACCACTGCCGATGCACTCTGGGCAAGGAATTGCTCCAGCCACTGGATGCTCTCAATGTCGAGGTGGTTCGTGGGCTCGTCGAGCAACAACACGTCGGGACGGCGAAGCAGAATCTTCGCCAGTTCAATGCGCATGCGCCAACCGCCGGAGAACTCGCTGGTAGGACGATCGAAGTCGGTGCGTAGGAAGCCAAGACCCATCAGCGTGCGTTCAATCTCTGCCTCATAGCCTTCGCCGCCGAGCATCAGGTAGCGTTCGTGCTCTTGCGTGAACCGCTCGACCAGCCGCATATAGTCATCGCTCTCGTAGTCGGTGCGCTCACCAAGTTCGCGTTCCATACGGTCAATGCGCTCCTTCATGCGTGTGGTGTCGCTGAAGGCCTTGCGCGCTTCCTCCTTCACAGTGGTATCGTCGGCCAGCTTCATCACCTGCGGCAGATAGCCGATAGTAGTGTCGTTCGGAATGCTCACCACGCCACTCGTCGCCTGCTGCTGACCACACAGAATCTTCAGCAACGTCGACTTGCCGGCTCCGTTCTTGCCCACAAGTGCAATGCGGTCGCGGTCGTTCACCACGAAGCTTGCCTCGCTGAACAACGGCTTCACCCCAAACTCCACCTTTAAGTTCTCAACTGATATCATTGGATTTACGATTTAACGCCTGCAAAATTACAAAAAACCTTGTAAAGATATTGCGAAATGCGGAAAAAATTGTAACTTTGTGGGCAGAAACAAAACTCCGATAATAAATGCCAAACGACAAACATGACCAAATGGCGAGTGAGCCGGCAACAGCAATGACCTATGGCATGAGCGCAGAGTTGCGTAATAGCGGCCTGCTGAAGATCATTGACACGCTGAGCAAAAATGATCGCGACTGCCTCGTACGCTACCTATGTAACATGGGCAGTGGCGATGCGCAATATTATGATCAACTCCAAACAGAGGAGAGTCCCTACTCCATCCAAGAGCTACAATCCCGCATCGACGAAGCAGAACAAGGGATTGAAAGGGGTGAGGGTAAATCCTTTGATGAAATAATGGATGGTTTCAGGGAGAAATTGCTATGGCTGAAGTGAAATGGCAGAAAAGGGCAGAAAAGGAACTGCTGAAATATCTCTTACAGGGCTATCAACAATTCGGACCTGCTACAGCAAACAAATTTGCAGAACAAGTACGTCAAATCAACGACAAGCTGGCTAAGCACCCAGAAATTGGATTCCCGGAGCCGTTACTTTCAGAAAGAATTAAGCTTTATCGGGGCATACACGTTCAAAAACGCTTTAAACTGATTTATCATTATGACCCCAAAACCGACATAGTACACATCGTTGATATTTGGGATAGCAGGCGAGAGCCTCAGAATCTTGCCAAGAGAATAAAAACAAAGAATACTGACAACAAATGAGAATAGATATTATCACTGTGTTGCCCGAGATGATAGAGGGATTCGTGCATGAAAGCATCCTGGCTCGGGCAGAGAAGAAAGGACTGGCAGAGATCAAGCTGCACAACCTGCGCGACTACACACTCGACAAGTGGCGGCGCGTCGACGACTATCCCTACGGCGGATTCGCAGGAATGGTGATGCAATGCGAGCCCATCGACCGTTGCATCTCTGCACTCAAGGCCGAGCGAGACTACGACGAGGTGATCTTCACTTCGCCCGACGGCGAGCAGTTCAACCAGCATGTGGCCAATGAGCTGTCGCTGCTGAACAACATTATTATATTATGTGGCCACTACAAGGGCATAGACCACCGCATCCGCGAGCATCTCATCACACGTGAAATCTCTATCGGCGACTATGTGCTTACGGGTGGTGAGTTGGCGGCAGCCATCATGGCAGATGCGATTGTGCGTGTGGTGCCAGGCGTCATCGGCGACGAGCAGAGTGCCCTCTCCGACTGTTTCCAGGACGACATGCTGTCGGCCCCCATCTACACACGCCCTGCCGACTACAAAGGCTGGAAGGTGCCGGAGATTCTGCTTTCAGGCAACGAGGCGAAAATCAAGCAATGGGAGTTTGAACAGGCGATGGAACGCACCAAGCGTCTGCGCCCCGACCTGCTGAAGAAATAACTTGAAACAAACGATATTTAACAAATAAAACAAGGAATAATGAAAAGAATGATTGCAAAACCCCAACTGGGATTCAGCGAAGCCGTAAAGCTCGCCTTTGGCAAAATTACACAGATGAGCGGACGCTCACGCCGCTCGGAGTTTTGGTGGTTCATGCTGGTCTACGTCATCGGCTATTGGGTGCTCAGCACCATCGCGGCGTTTGTGCTGCCAGTCGTAGAAGCGCAGATTGCAGTAGGGCTGATCATGCTTGTCGCCCTGCCTGCCACTGTTCGCCGACTTCACGACACAGGACATGGCTCATGGTGGGTCATCGCCAGCTGGGCGCTGAACATTGGGTTGAGCATCTATATGATTACCAGCGGTTTTCTCGAGGAAATACAGAGTATCAACGCCGATCCTTTCAAGGCCATCGGGAATATGAACCTGCCTTTGTTCGGCATAGCATCTTTGGCATTGGCCGTCACCTCGTTTGCCACATTCATCTTCTGCCTGCTCGACAGCGACCCATTAGCCAACAAATATGGCGAGTCGCCAAAATACGAGATTGTAGAAGAGGGTGACTAAAGGGCTATAAACCGTTCGCCCATTTGGAATCCTTCCTCATAGAGACGTTCAAGCTTTTGGACGTCTTTTTCTATGCGGTCAACTTCCAATGGTCGTTCGGGACGGATACACACGATCTTTCCCTCGCGCTCCAACTGTTCAACAAGTTCCAACTGACGGTTATACGACTCCAGACGATGACTCAACATCACGCGCAGTCGAGGATAGTCGCGGTAGAAGAAGTGTGGAATTTTGCGGTCATGGCCCGTCTTGCGATATCCCTTGTTGCGAGTCAGGATGACTACATTTCGCTCATAACCCTGACTGATGGCACGCTCCACAGGAATGGAGTCGACGATACCTCCGTCGAGCATAGGCTTTCCGTCGACCATCACAATCTTGCTGACATAGGGCAGCGAGCTCGATGCCTGCACGATGTCGAGTGCGCGTTGCGGGTCGTGGCGTTCCGAAAGATACTCAGCCTGACCCGTGCGACAGTTGGTAACAACCATTTCATAGATGGTAGGACTGTGGAAGAACGTATCGAAGTCGAAGGGGAACAACTCGTTGGGCAATCGGTCGTAGAGCAAGTCGGGGTCGAAGATGCAGCCTTTCGTCAGCAGGTTACGCAGACTGATGTAATCGTACTTCTCCATCATATCGATGTTTGAATAGCGAGCACGACCGGGCTGGCGGCTGACGTAGCTCATGCCATTGCAGGCTCCTGCCGACACGGCAACGATGTATGGGAACTCCACGCCATGCTTCATGAATGCATCGAGCACACCACTCGTGAAGACGCCGCGCATGCCGCCGCCTTCAAGTACCAAACCCGTCTTGTCATCAATTTTCATCATCCTGCAAAAAAGGGACTTTATCCGTTGCAAAGTTAGTTCAAATTGCGAGAAACGCAAAATAAATCCCTTCTTTTTTAACATGCGGCTCTGCCCATTTTCCTTTTTCGGGCAATGATGAGGAAAAAACGAGCAAACACCCCACTCCACCCGTTACAACACAGAAACCATTAGAATGACACCGCAACAATCTTGCAACAAAACCGAATATCTTTATATTCTTTAACGTCTGATATTATTTTATGTTCAAGAAAATTACTACCTTTGTACCCTGATAGAATAAAAACACGACAATATGTTCAGCAAGGAAACCTATTTGCAGCGCCGTAACGAGCTGAAACGGCTTGTGGGCGAGGGTGTCATCGTATTGTTCGGCAATAACGAGTCGCCCAATAACTATCCAAATAATGCCTATTATCCGTTCCGTCAGGACTCGTCGTTCCTCTATTACTTCGGTCAGCAGCGCGACGGACTGGTAGGCGTCATCGACATTGACAACAACCGCGAATGCCTCATCGGCGATGACATCGACATCGAAGACATCGTCTGGTATGGTTCCGTAGAGAGCGTGGCCGACATGGCAGCCCAAGTGGGTGTTGCCCACTCGGCACCCATGGCCCAACTGAAGACCATCTGCGACGAGGCCCGCGCCAAAGGTCGCACCATTCATTTCCTGCCGCCCTATCGCCATGACATCAAGATTCAAATCATGGACCTGCTGGGCCTCCACCCGTCGGAACAGAAGAAGGCTGCATCGATGAAGTTGATCATGGCAGTAGTAAAGATGCGCTCGGCCAAGACACAGGAAGAGATTGAAGAACTGGAGCGCGCTGCCGAGATTGGCTACCAGATGCATACCACCGCTATGCGTCTCATTCGACCGGGCGTCACGGAGAAATTCATTGCCGGACAGGTGGATGGCATCGCCCATAGCTATGGTGCTCAGGTGAGCTTCGCCACGATTTTCTCGCAGCATGGCGAGATTATGCATGGTGCTCCCTCGCTGCACCCACTCGAGGCCGGACGACTTGCCTTGTGCGACTGTGGTGCCGAGACCATTAACAACTATTGCTCCGACAACACCCGAACGATGCCTGTTAGCGGTAAGTACACACAGCGACAACTCGACATCTATTCGATTGTAGAGGACTGCCACGACTTGGTTTTGAACGTTGCAAAGCCTGGCGTGAAATATATGGACTGTCACTTCGCCGTTTGCCGTCTGATGACCGACCGACTGAAAGAGCTCGGTCTGATGAAAGGCGACACCGAAGAGGCTGTGCGTGCCGGTGCACATGCCATATTCCTGCCTCATGGACTTGGACACATGATGGGTATGGACGTGCACGACATGGAGAACCTCGACCAGATCAATGTGGGCTTCGATGCTGAGACTCGCCCCATCCTCGACCAGTTCGGCACGAATTGCCTGCGCATGGGTCGCCGTCTGGAGGAAGGATTTGTCGTCACCGACGAGCCGGGCATCTACTTCATCCCTGCACTCATCGACGACTGGCGCAAGAGCGGACACTGCAAAGAGTACCTCTGCTTCGATGAGATAGAGAAATACAAGGACTTTGGCGGAATCCGCATCGAAGACGATATCCTGATCACAAAGGACGGCTGCCGCTTCCTTGGCGAGAAGCGCATCCCCTATCACCCGAAAGATGTAGAGGAGTTCATGGCAAAGAATTAAAATTGAACAAACATTATTATAAACAAAACACCAAAACGAAACTGTATGAAAAAATTGCTTACCATCGCGCTTGCCCTGTTCGTAGCAGCAGGAAGCGTGTCGGCAGCTAAGAAGAAAGCTGCAGCAAAACCAAGTAACAAACCCGTCTTCACAGTAGTGAAGGAAATTCCCGTCACCTCGATGAAGGACCAGAACCGTTCGGGCACGTGCTGGGACTATAGCACCCTGTCGTTCTTCGAGGCCGAAATCCTGAAGGCAACGGGCAAGAAGTACGACCTCTGCGAGTCGTTCATCGCTAACAAGACCTACATGGACCGTGCCATTCAGGTGGTGCGCTATCATGGTGACTGCCAGTTTGCTCAGGGTGGCTCGTCAGAAGACGTGCTCGCCACACTGAAGGCTCACGGCATCTGCCCCGAAGAAGCTATGCCTTTCCCCGGCTCGCTCTATGGCGACTCGCTGAACAACTTCAATGAATTCTTCTCCGTGCTGGAGCCCTACGTGGCAGCTGTTGCCAAGAGCTCGGCCAAGAAGATCAGCAACGCTTGGAAGAATGGCTTCCAGGGCATTCTCGATGCCTATCTTGGCAAGTGCCCCGAGAAGTTCACTTATGAAGGACGCGAGTACACACCGAAGTCGTTCATGCAGACCCTCGGCCTGAACCTCGACGACTATGTTTCCATCACCAGCTACACCCACCATCCCTTCTACACCGGCTTCGCTGTAGAGGTACAGGACAACTGGCGCTTCCCGCTGAGCTACAACCTGCCTATGGAGGAGATGATGCAGGTCATCGACAACGCTCTCGAGCAGGGCTACACCATCGCTTGGGGTGGCGACGTGTCGGAGGATGGCTTCACCCGCAAGGGTCTGGCCTACGCCGTTGATACCAAGGCCACCGAAAGCCTCGCCGGCAGCGACATGGCTCGTTGGCTGAAGCTTGCTCCCACCAAGCGTACCAGCATCCTCGACTCGCTGGGTTGCAAGGTTCCTGAGGTGGTTCCCACACAGGAGATGCGCCAGGAGCGCTTCGACAACTGGGAGCTCACCGACGACCATGGCATGCACATCTACGGTATCGCCAAGGACCAGAACGGCAAGGAGTACTACATGGTGAAGAACTCGTGGGGTGAGACAGGCGACTACAAGGGCACCTGGTACATGACCAAGGCTTTTATCGCTGCTAACACGATGGACTACCTCGTCAACAAGAAAGCCATTCCCGCCGACATTCGCAAGAAACTCGGCATCTAAGGCTAACACAATCCTCATTTAGGATGCAACCCGGTTGCAAAAGTCGGTGAAAACTGACAGTTGCAACTGGGTTGCATTTTTTTTGCCATACCTTTGCATCAGAAATCAAAACAACGTGTATTTCCGACAAAACAAATAACAACAAAAGGATATGGCACATCATCACCATCACGAACACGAGCATGACTGCTGCTCACATGAACATCACGAGCATGGTTGCGGCTGCTCTCATCACCATCACGAACATGAGCACGAGCACGACTGCTGCTCACACGAACATCACGAGCATGGTTGCGGCTGCTCTCATCACCATCACGAACATGAGCACGGCAGTCTGAAACGCCAGCTCACACTCATCGCCATCACGATAGTACTTCTCATCACAGCCGTCACCATCGAGAAAAACTGCCAGCTAGCCACATGGCAACTGCTCCTTATTTATCTCGTACCCTATCTGCTCATCGGACACGAAACACTTCACGAAGCCATTGAGGGCGTGGCCCATGGCGATGCCTTCAACGAGCATTTCCTCATGTCGGTGGCTACCATCGGTGCACTCGGCATCGGCTTCCTGCCTGGCGCAGAGACGCAATTCCCCGAGGCAGTCTTCGTGATGCTCTTCTTCCAAATCGGCGAACTCTTCGAAGGCTATGCCGAAGGTAAAAGTCGCGACAGCATCGCTCATCTCATGGATATCCGCCCCGATGTGGCACGCATCTTAAGCGACGGTGAAGAGAAAATGGTCGCCCCCGACCAGGTGGCCGTGGGCGACATCATCTTAGTGAAGCCCGGTGAGAAAGTGCCGCTCGACGGAGTCATCACAGAAGGCAGTAGCACGCTTAACACCATGGCTCTGACGGGCGAAAGCATGCCGCGCGAAGTTGCATTGGACGACGAAGTCGTATCAGGTTGTGTGAATCTGTCGGGTGTTATCAAGGTTCGTACTACTAAATCGTTCGGCGAAAGCACCGTGTCGAAAATCATCAACCTCGTTGAAAACGCCGGTGAACATAAGTCAAAGAGCGAGGCTTTCATCACTCGCTTTGCACGCATCTACACACCCATCGTGGTTTTGGCAGCTGTGGCCTTGGCCATCCTGCCTCCATTGCTGATTGCCTTCACGCAACACGTCGGTTTCTCAACGACATTCCCCACTTGGCTTTACCGTGCACTGATGTTCCTTGTGGTGTCATGCCCCTGCGCATTGGTCATCAGCGTGCCACTGACCTTCTTCGGTGGAATCGGCGGAGCCTCACGCAAAGGCATCCTCATCAAGGGTGCGAACTTTATGGACGTGCTGTCGAAAATCGGCACGGCGGTATTCGACAAAACAGGTACTCTCACTCAGGGCGAGTTTGCAGTGGAAGCCGTTCACACCTCCGCTGAGGACAGCCTCATCAGCGACGAAGAGCGAGAGAGAGAGCTGCTGCATCTAGCTGCCCATGTGGAACATTTCTCAACCCACCCCATCGGTGCGGCTTTGCGCGACGCCTTCCCCGACGAGGCCACCGATGGTTGCACCGTGAGCAATGTTGAGGAAATTGCCGGCCAAGGCATCAGGGCATTGGTGAAGCGTCCCGATGAGGAGACGGGCCACATCGTATGTGTTGGCAACACGAAGCTCATGGAAGCAGCGGGTGCGAAGTGGCGTCCCTGCACCCACACGGGCACCATCATCCATGTAGCCATCGACGGCGAATATGCCGGCCACATCGTCATCAACGACAAGATTAAGCCCGAGAGCGCCGACGCGATAGCTCAGCTCCGAGAGCTAGGCGTGGAGAATGCCATCATGCTCACGGGTGATCGTGAGGCAGTGGCTGCCAACGTCGCCCAGAAGCTCGGTCTCACCGCATATCATGCAGAGCTGTTGCCCACTGATAAGGTTTCTCATGTGGAACGAATGATGGCGGAAGCCACACACACAGACAAGGCATTGGCTTTTGTGGGTGATGGCATCAACGATGCACCCGTCCTGGCACGCGCCGATGTGGGTATTGCAATGGGTGGACTGGGTAGCGATGCAGCCATCGAAGCAGCCGATGTGGTGATCATGGACGACCATCCCACAAAGATAGGCCTCGCCATCAGCATCGCCCGACGCACCATCGCCATTGCCCGCCAGAACGTAGCGTTTGCCATCGGTGTAAAGGTAGCCGTGCTCGTGCTCGCCGCCTTCGGACTCGCCACCATGTGGATGGCAGTCTTCGCCGATGTAGGCGTGACGGTGCTTGCCGTTCTCAATGCCATGCGTGCCTTGAAATGCTAAGCGAAACATCGCACCAAAGTCTTGAACACCACCCCCTCAACACACGCAGCCATCACCATCCGATGAGCTGCGTGTGTTTCTTTTTACAGCCTGCGAGAAATGAGTCTTTCTGTGAAAAAAGGCTAAAAAACCAACAAACGCGATACTTTTCATTACAGAAAGTGCATTGCTTTCAACTTTTATTTGTAACTTTGGGGGCACATTATCATATATTGCCTGAATAGGCACTCTTTGGCATGCGCTATTATGAACAAGGCGCGGCCCCCAGACAGAAGAAATAAAAACAATATATACATGCACTTCAAATGGAATTACGAACCGCCTACACAACAAGAACGGCTGTCAGCTGAGGAGCTGGGCGAAAAGCTCAGCCTGAGCCCCGTGCTGGCATTGCTGCTCATCAGACGCGGCATTACCACGGAGAGCGCAGCCAAGAGATTCTTCCGTCCGCAACTGGCCGACCTCATCAATCCTTTCCTGATGAAGGATATGGACGTGGCCGTCGACAGGCTGAACGATGCCATCGGACGAAAAGAACGCATCCTCGTATATGGCGACTACGACGTCGACGGATGCACGGCTGTGGCATTGGTCTACAAGTTCTTGAGGCAGTTCTACTCAAACATCGATTACTACATCCCCGACCGCTACGACGAAGGCTACGGCGTGAGCAGAAAGGGATTGGAGTATGCACGCGACACAGGCGTGCGACTGATCATTATTCTCGACTGTGGCATCAAGGCTATCGACGAAATAGCCTATGCAAAGAGCCTGGGTATCGACTTCATCATCTGCGACCACCATGTGCCAGATGAGACGATGCCCGATGCTGCAGCCATTCTGAACCCAAAGCGTCCCGACGACGCCTACCCCTTCAAGCACCTTTGTGGCTGTGGTGTAGGCTTTAAGTTCATGCAAGCATTCGCCAAGAACAATGGCATTCCGTTCTCGCGGCTCATCCCGCTGTTGGACTTCTGTGCCGTGAGTATCGCTGCAGATATTGTTCCCGTCACCGACGAGAACCGCATCTTGGCCTTCCACGGACTGAAACAGCTGAACCAGAATCCAAGCACCGGTCTGAAAGCCATTGTCGACATCTGCGGACTCAGCGGTCGCGAACTCTCCATGAGCGACATCGTGTTCAAGATAGGACCGCGCATCAATGCATCGGGCCGCATGGAGAATGGCAAGGAGTCGGTCGACTTGCTCGTTGAGAAAGACTTCCCCACGGCCTTCAACATGGCGAAGCACATCAACGAATACAACGAGCAGCGCAAGGACATCGATAAGCAGATGACGGAGGAGGCAAACCAGATTGTAGCACGCTTGGAAAGTCAGAAGCACCGGTCGAGCATCGTCCTCTACGACGAAGGCTGGAAGAAGGGCGTTATCGGCATCGTGGCCTCGCGTCTCACGGAAATCTACTTCCGACCCACCGTGGTACTGACGCGCGACGGCGAGTTTGCCACCGGCTCGGCACGCTCGGTGACGGGCTTCGATGTCTATTCGGCCATCAAGAGTTGTCGTGACCTGTTGGTGAACTTCGGCGGTCACACCTACGCCGCAGGTCTCACGCTGCGCTGGGACGACATACCTGAGTTCCGCCGCCGCTTCCATCAGTACGTCGACGAACACATTCAGCCGGAGCAGACCGAGCCCATCCTCAACATCGATGCCATGCTCGACTTCAAGGACATCTCCAAACGACTGCATAACGACTTGAAACGCTTCTCGCCCTTCGGTCCTGAGAACCAGAAGCCGTTGTTCTGCACGACGGGCGTTTACGACTATGGCACATCGAAGGTTGTTGGCCGCGAACAGGAGCACATCAAGCTCGAACTGGTCGACTCCAAGTCGAGTAGCGTCGTCAACGGCATTGCCTTCGGACAAAGCGCCTCAGCTCGATACATCAAGTCGAAGCGCGCCTTCGACATTGCCTACACACTTGAGGACAATGTCTTCAAGCGGAGTCAGGTGCAGCTGCAGATTGAGGATATCAGACCTTCGGAGACCGATAGTTAGTTGACAACCCATCATTGACCGTTGACAGCGATGACTACTCCCGAAGGCACAGAGACGGCTGACGGCTGCCAAAGCACGGCAGCTGATTACCTGCACATCCTGAAACAATATTGGGGCTACGATGATTTCCGCGGCATTCAGCGTGAAATCATCGAAAGCATTGGTGCTGGCCGCGACACGCTGGGACTCATGCCGACAGGAGGCGGCAAGAGCATCACATTCCAGGTGCCTGCGCTGAGCATGGACGGTTTGTGCATCGTCATCACGCCACTCATCGCCTTGATGAAGGACCAGATGCAGCACTTGCGGCAGATAGGCATACAGGCGACGGCCATCTACAGCGGCCTTTCGCATCAAGAAATCCTGACCGCTCTCGACAACTGCATCTTCGGAGGAGTGAAGATTCTCTATGTCTCGCCAGAACGACTCTCTTCCGAAATCTTCCAAACGAAACTGCGCCGCATGAAAGTGAGCTTCATCACCGTCGATGAAGCCCACTGCATATCGCAATGGGGTTACAACTTCCGCCCCTCATATCTCGAGATTGCAAAGATACGCCAGCTCGTCAACCTAAAGCGTTCCGGCAAGGAGCGCATTCCCATTCTTGCACTGACGGCCACTGCTACAGCACGTGTGATAGAAGACATTCAGAAAAAACTGGAGTTTACCGAGCCGAATGTCTACAAGATGAGTTTCGAGCGAAAGAACCTTGCCTATATCGTTAGAGAAGTCGATGACAAGGAATCACAACTGATGCACATCCTAAACTCCGTTGCCGGATCGGCCATCGTCTATGTGCGTAGCCGTCGCAGGACGAAGGAGATAGCCGATGTCCTCAACACAAAGCTTGCCTCCTCGCTCTCCAATCCCAACTCCAAGCAAAAGATTGCCACCTACTATCATGCAGGACTCGACCAAAGCGTGCGCGATGCCAGGCAGACCGCTTGGCAGAATGACGAGGTGCGCATCATGGTTGCAACCAATGCATTTGGCATGGGCATCGACAAGCCCGATGTCCGTTTGGTCATCCACATGGATTGTCCCAGTTCCATCGAAGCCTATTTCCAAGAGGCCGGACGGGCAGGACGCGACGGGCGCAAGGCTTATGCTGTGATGATTTACAACGGCAACGACCGCCGGAAGTTGGAGAAACGCATCGATGACACGTTCCCACCGAAGGAGTATATCCAACAAGTCTACGAGCAACTGGCTTACTATTTCCAGATGGCGCTTGGAGATGGCTATGGCGTGACACGCGAATTCGACATCGGCCTGTTCTGCTATTCTTTCAAACACTTCCCGACACGCGTCGATTCGGCATTGAAACTCTTGTCGAGAGCCGGATGGATTCACTACGAGACTGACCCGGATAACGCCACGCGCATTCGTTTCCTGCTGGAACGCGACGAGCTTTATCTGCTCAATGATGCAACACCACGCGAAGAGGCCGTCATCACGACGCTTTTGCGCGCCTACAGCGGACTCTTCACCGACTACGCCTACATCAGCATTGGCAGAATAGCACGCGAATGCAACCTCACCGAAGATGAGGTCTATCAGCAACTAAAGGCACTCAACCACCGGCGCATCGTCCACTTCATCCCGCAACGCTCCACACCCACCATCACCTATTTGCAGCGACGCGAACCCAGTGAGAACATCACCATCCCGAAAAGCATCTACGAAGACCGTCGTGAACTCTTCGCCAAGCGCATACGTGCGGTGTGGTTCTATTGCGAAAACAACGATGTGTGCCGCTCGCGACAGCTCATCTCCTATTTTGGGGAGGAAAACGCGCACGACTGCGGACAATGCGACGTCTGCCTGAAGCGAGCCACGTACAGCACCAAAGAAAAAGCTTCCGCACATGCCGAAGCAGTTGCGGAAGCTGCTGAAACTATTATTCAGTGGTTGAAAGACGGACAAGAGCACCTCATCAAGGATTTGTCGACGTTAAATCTGCCCCAAGACATACTCAGTGAAGCGCTGCGACATCTGCTCAACGAAGAGGTCGTTGCCGTCGACATAGCAAATATCTACTTGCCCTGATCGCTGTTTTCCGGGCGGAGCGTACGAACAACAGCACCGGTCTGCCACATCTCCAGATTGCGCATCTCGGCGAGTTCCTTGGTCAGACCTTCACGGTAGTCGGGCTTCGAGTTGGAATCAATAGAGCGCTGAGCCTCATTACCACAACGCACTTCCTCATACAAAGTCTTCATCACAGGCTTGATGGCGTCGCGGAAACGCGGAGCCCAGTCTAGTGCGCCACGCTGAGCGGTGGTCGAACAGTTGGCATACATCCAGTCCATACCCTTCTGGGCGAAGAGCGGACCAAGGCTTTGCGTCAGCTCCTCAACGGTCTCGTTGAAGGCCTCCGACGGCGAGTGGCCGTTCTCGCGCAACACTTCATACTGTGCTTCGAGCAAGCCTTCGATGGCTCCCATCAGCGAACCACGCTCGCCAGTGAGGTCGCTCACGGCTTCACGCTCGAAGGTGGTCTTGAACAGATAGCCTGCACCGATACCGATACCGAAGGCAAGCGTCTTCTCCTCTGCATGACCGCTGGCATCCTGATGCACGGCATACGAGCAATTCAGGCCGCGACCTTCCTTGAACATCGTGCGAAGCGAGGTGCCCGAACCCTTCGGAGCCACCAAGATCACGTCGACGTCTTTGGGAGGAACAACACCCGTGCGGTCGCTCCAGCAGATGGCAAAGCCATGACTGTAGTAGAGGGTCTTGCCCGGCGTGAGATGCGGTTTGATCTTGGGCCATGCGGCAATCTGACCAGCATCGCTCAGCAACATGCAAAGAATGGTTCCGCGCTTAGCGGCCTCCTCAATCGAGAACAGCGTCTCGCCGGGTACCCAACCATCGGCAATAGCCTTCTCGAAGGTCTTTCCTTCGCGCTGACCGACGATGACATTGAATCCGTTATCGCGCAGGTTGCAAGCCTGACCAGGACCTTGAATACCATAGCCAATCACAGCTATCGTTTCGTTCTTCAGCACTTCGCGTGCCTTCTCCAAAGAAAATTCCTTACTGGTGACCACTTGTTCGATGACACCACCAAAATTCATTTCTGCCATAATGTTTTATTTTTAATTGTTATTAATAATGTTATGTTATTCTTTTCTGTTTCATCAATCATCACCTAGTGACAGCGATGCGTCCGCTGCGGGTGAACTGCAGCAGACAGCCCATACTCTTCAACTGCTGGAACAGGTCGGCAATGTCTTCCGTCAGACTGGCAATGAGTACGGTGCTATAGGTGGGGTTCACCTCCATCATGCGTGCATCGTGGCGACGGATGGTGCGCGACACCTCTGGATTCTCCAGCAACACGGGGGTTGAAATCTTAAACAAGGCCACTTCATGAATGAACAACTGATCATCGGTGTAGTAGTTAGCCTTGACGATATCGATCTTCTTCTCAATCTGGCGGGTGATGATCTTTATCTGTTCCTCGTCGCTCCATGCCGTAATGGTGTATTTATGGATGCCTTCAGTACTCGATCCCGACACATTCAACGACTCAATATTCACCTGCCGACGTGTAAAAACGGCGGTGATCTGGTTCAGAAGTCCTGCAATATTCTCTGAATAAACCAGCAGCGTATATAGTTTTTTCTCCATGTCCATCTCTCCTAAATGCTTAATCTCATCTCGTCGACTCTGCAGCCCGGCTTCGTCATCGGCAACACATTGTCTTCTTCATCCACGGCACATTCCAACAGGTAAGGACCAGTTGCATTCAGCATCTCAGCAACACGTTCGTGCAATTCATCGCGGCTGAGAATAAGTCCATAGCTAATGCCATAGGCACGGCAGATATCCTCGTAGCGAGGATTCAGCATGTGGGTGAACGACCGGCGGCCTTCCCAGAACATGTCCTGCCACTGGCGCACGTTGCCCAGATAGTTGTTGTTGAGCAGAATCATCTTCAGCGGAAGCCGCTGTTCCATAATGGTTCCCAACTCCTGAATGCTCATCTGGAAACCGCCGTCGCCCATGAAGACGACTACCTTCCGTTCGGGCACGCCGAAGAGTGCTCCCACACCGGCTGGCAGGCCAAAGCCCATCGTGCCCAGACCGCCACTGGTCACCAGCGACCGGCGCTTCGGGAAGTTGAAGTAGCGGCAACCGAAGATCTGGTTCTGGCCCACATCGGTCACAAGCACTGCATCGCCTTGTGTGGCTTCGGCAACTTCATTCACCACCTCACCCATGAGCAGCGGTCCTTCCTTTGGATGGATGGCGGGTTCGATGACGCGTTCCTGTTCAATCTTGTTCAATGGCTCGAAGCTACTGATCCACTCGCTGTGGCTGGCCTTGTCAACCAGGTTCGTCAGAGCGGGCAGCGAGGCCTTGCAGTCGGCCACCACGGCGACATCGGTTTTCACATTCTTATCAATCTCGGCAAAGTCAATGTCGAGGTGGATGATCTTCGCCTTCGGGGCATAGGTCTCAACGGGTCCTGTCACACGGCCGCTGAAGCGCATGCCGATGGCAATGATCAGGTCTGTCTCCTGGGTCTTCAGGTTTACTGCATAGTTGCCGTGCATGCCCAGCATGCCAACGTTCAGCCGATGCTGGCTTGGCAATGCCGAGAGACCGAGCATCGTCCGACCGGCAGGAATGTCAGCCTTCTCCAAGAAGGCGAGCAGTTCGTCTTGTGCATTTCCAAGTTCCACACCCTGTCCGACGAGTGCCAGCGGGCGTTGTGCCTGGTTAATCAGGGCTGCAGCTGCCTTCAGCTGGTCCATGTCGATTACCGGATAGGGCGTGTAGCCTGCCACCTTGTCGACGCTCACGGGCTCCCACTCGCAGAGTTCTTTCTGTGCATTGGTGGGGAAGTCGAGCACAACAGGACCGGGCCTACCCGTTCTGGCAATGAAGAAAGCACGGCTCACAGCCCATGCCACATCCTTTGCCGAGCGGATCTGATAGCTCCATTTCGATATGGGTTGGGCAACGCCCACCAGGTCAACTTCCTGAAAGGCATCGGTACCCAGTTGTGAAATCGATACCTGACCGGCAATGATTACGACGGGCGTAGAGTCCATCATGGCATCAGCCACGCCTGTTAGTGTGTTGGTGGCACCAGGACCGCTCGTCACCAGGCTCACCCCTACCCTTCCACTCACGCGGGCATAGCCTTGGGCAGCATGAACGGCTGCCTGCTCGTGGCGCACCAGCACATGGCGGAACTGGGCATCAGTAGGACGGGTGTATCGGTAGAGGGCGTCGTAGACGGGCATGATGGCACCACCGGGATAGCCGAAGATGGTCTCAACGCCTTCGGCCTTCAGTGCTCGCATCAATGCTTCCGCTCCTGTAATCATTGCATGATCCATATCGTGATAATTCTTGTGTTGAAACATAAATAAGAAAATGGGTACACCAGGCAGGTGTACCCGCACTGGTTCTGTTGGCTGCATCAGTCGATGACACGTACACCGCCCTTGTCGGCACTTGCCACACACTGGGCATAGGCACGCAGGGCTTTCGACACGGTGCGCTGGCGCTGCAACTCGCGCGGAGCACGGCTTTCCAGCTCGGCATCGTCGATCAGCACGTTGATGGTGCGACTCGGGATGTCAATCTCAATGATGTCGCCATCGCGCACCTTGCCAATGGCACCTCCGGAAGCTGCTTCAGGCGAGATGTGGCCAACGCTCAGTCCGCTCGTACCGCCAGAGAAGCGGCCGTCGGTGATGAGTGCACACGCCTTGCCCAGATGGCGGCTCTTAATATAGGAGGTGGGATAGAGCATCTCCTGCATGCCCGGACCACCCTTCGGACCTTCGTGGGTGATGACAACGCAATCGCCTTCCTTCACACGTCCGCCAAGGATGCCCTCGCAAGCATCTTCCTGTGAGTCGAACACCACAGCCGGTCCGCTGAAGTGCCACAGCGACTCGTCGACGCCGGCGGTCTTCACTACGCAGCCATCCTTGGCAATGTTGCCGAAGAGCACGGCGAGTCCACCATCCTTTGTATAGGCATGCTGCAGGTCGCGAATGCAACCTTCGCTGCGATCGGTGTCGAGTGTGTCGTAATGCTCAGCCTGCGAACCCATCGTTGTAGAGAAGCGGTTGCCGGGAGCGCTATAGTAAATGGAGTGTTCAGAGCGATGCTGGTCGGCTTCGCCAGACGTGATGTCATACAGGCCGAGGGCCTCGCCAACAGTCATTCCATCAACACGGCGACAGTCGGTGTGCAAAAGACTGCCCTTATTCAGTTCACTCATGATGCCCAGGATGCCACCGGCGCGGTTGCAATCCTGCACGGCGTATTTCTGGGTGTTCGGTGCCAGCTTGCAGAGGCATGGCACTCGGCGCGACAACGCATCGATGTCCTGCATCGTAAAGTCTACGCCGGCCTCTTGGGCAACGGCCAGCAGATGCAGCACGGTATTGGTGGAACCGCCCATAGCGATATCAACAGTCATGGCATTCAGGAAGGCTTCGCGCGTAGCCACCGAGCGAGGCAGCACGCGTTCGTCGCCAGCCTCATAGTAGGCAAAGGCATTCAGCACCACCTGTCGCGCAGCTGCACGGAAGAGTTTCACGCGGTTCTCGTGCGTGGCGAGCAGCGTACCATTGCCAGGAAGCGCAAGACCGATGGCCTCGGTCAGTGAGTTCATGGAGTTGGCAGTGAACATTCCCGAGCAACTACCGCATCCGGGACACGCCGTCTGCTCCACTTCGGCAAGCGTTTGGTCGTCTACATGATCGTCGGCGCCCATCACCATCGCAGAAATCAGGTCTACATTCTGTCCGCGCCAACGACCAGCCTCCATCGGTCCACCTGAGCAGAACACCGTAGGGATGTTCAGTCGCATGGCGGCCATCAGCATGCCTGGCGTCACTTTGTCGCAGTTCGAGATGCAAATCATTGCGTCAGCCTTGTGGGCTTCCACCATGTATTCCACCGAGTCGGCAATGACATCGCGCGAAGGCAGCGAGTAGAGCATACCGGAGTGGCCCATAGCAATACCGTCGTCAACGGCAATCGTATTGAACTCGGCTGCATAGCAACCCATACGCTCAATCTCCTCACGAACAATCTGACCGATTTCGTGCAGGTGCGTGTGTCCGGGAACAAACTGTGTGAACGAGTTTACAATAGCGATGATGGGCTTTCCCATCTGCTCACGCTTCATGCCTGTCGCCACCCAAAGGGCACGGGCTCCAGCCATTCGACGGCCATCGGTTGTCACTGAACTTCTCAACGGATGTATCATAATGATTGCCTTTGATTCCTGAATAAATCTTTTTACGTGGGTGCAAAGGTAATCAATAATTATGAAATTTGCAACAATTTCGAAGAAATGTTTTCAAAATTGTTGCAAATTATTACATTTTCCACCTCCTTCACTTAGAATTCTAAGCAAAAAGGGGCGTTTATTCAAACACAATCAGGCAGCGGCAAGCCTCAACGGGCTCCGCTTCTGCACCACCATTCCCCTCGCCTTCTGAAGCGGGAGCAGGGCTGATGGGCCGATGGGCGATGCGTACGGCATACTCGCGGCCCTCGGTCACGGTTTCCACATACAGGCATAGCTCATCGCCGAGGTGCGATTCTGAGACATAGGCGATGTCGAGTCGGCGCAGACGGTGCTGCTGATACCACGCCATATCCCATAGATCCAGTGCATGCTCTATGTATTTGATGCTGTTCACATGGCCATTCATGTCAATATCGCTATAGGCAACCGGCACCACACGCATGAGCTCGGCCTTGTCGGTCATCTTCACACGCGACGGCTTTGCGATCGGACATTCGGGGATGTACTCTTCTCCAGCAGCCACATAGTCGGTCAGTGCACCTTCGTTGATGGCCAACAGGTCGGCAGGCTGACGCGTTTCGGTATCAATCATCGCCCACACCGACCGGCCGTAGCCGAACACCTTGGGGCTCTCACTATCTACACAAGCCGCAGACTCTTTACTCTCTGCACGCGGTTCCTTGGATTCCAACTGCGCTTCTGGCGCAAGTGAGATCCTGAAGTTACGGTTCGTGAAGAATCGCATCGCGCTCTCCACCCACGTCTCCACATTAAACTTTGTGTAGGCAGGCGGCATCTCGTCCAGCTCAATGGCCAGTCGCGACAGCACCCAGGTCTTGTGAATGGTGTTTAGATAGAGCATGCCGAACCCACGGTCGTTCGAGTGGAAGTCGGCAGCATTGATCAAGTGATTGCCCAGATGACTCATGAAGAGCCGTCCCGCATAATCGCAGTGGAACGGCTCTGCCATGAATGGATATTTTCCTACTTTACTTTTCATTCTTCTATTTCTTTCATATTACTCACTCCCTATACCCCTCCCAGAGAGGGAGGAGTTAGGGGTGGTAGGGATTCATTCCCTTCCCTACTGAGAAGGGGGATAGGGGTGGGGCTTCCCTTACTTCACGTACACCACAGCCAGACGGTTCGACGTCGTGCCCTGTACGCCCTTACCAGTAGCCTCGTCAACGGCAACGCCGCGAGTAAGCAGATACTGGGCAACGGCGTCGGCACGAGCCTGCGACAGGCGCTGGTTCAACTCAGGATTACCCTCAGGCGAAGCAGTACCAACAATCTGCACGTGCTTGCCAGCCTGGATGCTCGAAAGAGCCTTGCGAGCGTCAGCGGTGAGCTCGCTCTTACCCTGTGCAAAGGTCACGAATACGAGGTCCTCAACCTTCACTTCGCGCACGATGTTCTTGCCAGCAACTTCCTTCACGACTTCCACTTCCTTCACAATCTCGCGAGGCTTCTTAGCCAACTCGTCGCGCAGACGGTTGATTTCGGCATTCAGACCATCAATCTCAGCCTGGTCGCGCAGGCGGGCAACGGTGAAGTTATGGGTGCCGTTCGAATTCTGGAACTTATAGATGAAGCCGGCATTCAGCTGCACGTACATCTTATTAATATTATACTCCAAGCCCCGATGACCCAAAACGGCGAGGTCGGTACCCTTGCGGCTCGACACGATCACATCGTTCAAACCCCAAGTCACCGAAGGCTCCACGTAGAACTGCCAAGCCTTCTCGTCGCCAAGGTTGAACACAAAGTCAACAGCAGCCTTCGAAGTCATGTTGTTACGATTCACGATCTGGTTGTATTCAGGTGCCTTCACATAATAAATATCATCCACAGGCACCATCACACTCTTTGGATCGCCGAACAGATGGCCCCAGCCTATTCCGTACAAACCGACAACCTCAAACGAGCGGGGCTCACCAGGATAGCCTCCGAACCAGTTCGTGAAGTTCACCGTTCCCAGCAACGAGGAGTTCAGGAAGCGAACAAACGTGTGGGTAGCATTATAAGGCTTGTTCGAGAAGTAGGCATTGCTCTCCACGGCCAGACCAAACACCGGAGTGAACCAGCGGCCGATCCGCAGGCCTGCATTCGGGTCCAGACCATTCATCCACTTGTGGCCGGTAGCCTTGGTAGCAAGGCCTCCGTTGATGCCAACATAGAAGTTATCAAACGTTTTGCTCTCAGTCACCGTCTGTGCCTGGGCACTAACTGCCATCATTGCGACAGCAAACAAGATTACGAGTTTTTTCATTTTCTTATTGAATTAATAAATTACACTTACACCTTAATAATAAAGTAATCATTCGTAGAATGCAATCCCCTCACCTCTCCACCGTTCGAGGGAAGAGCAGGGGGCATGTTTCACTCCGGTTTCTTGTATTTCGGAGCCTCCTCAATCGTGCAACCGTCGAAGAACCAGCGGCGAACGCGACGATCACCCATTCCCACTCTGTGGCCTGCAGGCGTGAAGTTGCACTTCAAACCCTTCATGTGCTTGCGAACGTCGAATTCCTCCGGATCATCCACACACACACTCTTCACAGCCAACGAGAAACGGCCAAAGTCCTCCAGCTCTACAACGTAGCCTTCCTGCATACGCTCCTTCAGAACCGAAATTAGTTCCGTCAGCACCAATTTCACATCACCCTTCGTTGCCGAGCAGCGATGCTCAATCATACGCTCAATCTCATCCTGGCTCACCGTGCCAGCTTTCACCGTCATAGCATGATACTTTCCAAAGTTCTTGCTACCCCGGATTTCGTTCTTGTGCAATCTGTACAATACTGCCATAATCAAACTATTTAAAACATTAATATATTATTTCAAATCTCTCAGCACCACCTCAGCCTTCCAACAAGCATCTGCCCGTCAACGGTCAAACATCCTCCTGCCTTCCGACAAGCATCTACCCGTCTCCAACAAGCAACCTCCTATCAACCAACAAGCACCTGCCCGTCTCCGACAAGCATCCTCCTATCAACCGACAAGCATCATCCTGCCTTCCGACAAGCGCCTACCCGTCTACCGATAAGCCTCCTCTTGTCTTTGCAAAGCAATGCTTTCCACCTTGCAAAGATACGACAATATTTCTTAACTTGTACACATCTATATCATAAAATAACTTAAATTATCATTCAAATCAACTTATTTTGAAGAGCAAATCAACTTAGTTTCTTAAATAAAATCATCCACTTTCAAAAACAATTCAACTTGTTCTAAAAAGCAAAATAACTTAATCTGAAAAACAAAATAACTAACTTTAAAAAGTAAATTAACTGATTTTGTTCAGTAAATTAACTGATTTTACTCAATAAATTAACTTAATTTACCGCACAAATTAACTTATTTTACTGCACAAATTAAGTTAATTTACTGAACGAATCAATTTAATCTTCATCATCACCCCAATCCTCTATACCCACTACCCCACATCTCCACACCCACAAAAGCATGCATTTACAACAACAAATCCACGCAATTTCTACATCGACAGCAATAACCCTGCCTACGAAATCACGTCGTGAATCAGCATCGTTTTAGGGAAATAGAAGTGGTAGAAATAAGACAAAACTACTTGTAGTGATAACAAATGAAAGCCTCCGAATCATTGGGTTCGGAGGCTTTCATTCTTTCTATGACTATATGTCCTGGAGAGTTAGGAAGAGCTATATGGCTTCTAACGCCATCCTTCCAAGTCGGCATCGGGGAAGAGGTTGGGGTTGAAACGGGGTTCTTCCGTTCCGTTGCGTCGTTGCTCCTTGAAGTCCTGAAGACATCTATATTGTTGGAAACAAAAAGTTCGTTGTCAAGTAACGTTTTTTTCTACGAAGCATAGGTTTATATCTCAACAACTCAATGGTCTGTAGGGTACAGAGCATAGCCGCGTAAGGTACAAGCCATTGCGCAGGAGGGTGCAGAACATTACGGAGTGTAGTGCAGAAAGATGAAAGAATAATGTGAAAAGCATGAACATAATAAAAGTCCCTGCTAGTTGAGGCGGGGACTTTTGATAATCATATTTGGACGAATGAATACCCCAGTTCGGGATAAGCAGTCTTTCAAAACAGCATAAGTTGCTTGTTATCCTCGATGTAAAAGCCGTCAAGTGCTCTGGGTTTGTTATCGAAGAAACAGTATGCCGGCCGTTTGTATCATATCCAGTTCAATACTTGTCATAATTTCAAGAGTTCAAGAAGTTCAAGAGTTCAATGTTCAACGTTCAATCAGAATCTATACTGCAACCTGATATTGGCTGCATGCCTGTTACCCTGAGCAGCGCTGCAGAAGGCATCAAACATATCATGCCAGTCAACACCCACATTCCATTTCCGTCCAAACTGCTTGTTCACCGACAGACAGCCATATACAGGCACACCAGTTTCCTCACGTCTTGGTGATTTTTCAGTAAAATATACCACCTGCATGCCTATCTGCCAATCATGAGGGAGATAAGCAGTCGGAGCAAACCGGAATGAAGCGTATGTACCGCTCTTGGCCGTATAGAGATTGGCCCCACCTGTCAGGCTCAGCCATTTCCTCTTCCAATAAGCCAAAGCACCCAATTCCGTAAAATTCTCATCGCCTTCAATGGCATAATAACTCGCCTCCGTATGCACCGTCAGTTTCTGCTTGCTATAGGCATAAGACAACTTCATCTGGTTTATAGTCCGTTCCACCAGCTGTCCCTTAGTAATTGCCCATTCCTCATCGGAAAGCGTATTGGCATTCATAAAGAGTGATTGATAGGAAGGATTATAGTATTTGCGATAATAGCCCAACTGAATCTGGTTGCGACTGTCGGGTACAAAGATGACGCAGGCATTCGAATTGTTGCGGATGTCAGCATGCGAATGGGTAGATTCCTCTTCTTTCAACGTGTAGTCATAGAACGACACACGATTACCAACCGTCAGCTTCCACTTTGGCAAGGCATAGGTGAACTGCAGATAGATGTCGTGATTGAAGACATTCCAACTCCTGTCTGTATCCTTTTGCTTGGTCATGAGGTAATCGCCCTCAACACCCAGCATCATAGACAGCTGCTTGGTGAACAAAGGCGTATTCAGCTCCACGAGAAACAATGGCAGTTTATTGGAGAGAATCGGATCACTGGCATACTGATAACCGCCCACGATGAGCAGTTCCGTACCCAAATCATTGAAAGTATGGAAGTATCGCGCTCTACCCATGACCTTACGTGACGTAGCAGAAGGATGGTCAAGATATTGCTGGGTGAAATAGGACAACAGTTTGTTCTTGTCGTCAAAGCGGTTTGTCATGTGGAGTGTCACATACTCCTTGTTTCCGTCCTGATGACGATAGGACGTGTTGGCATAGAGGTCGGTGTGCTGACTGCCGTATAATGCATTCACGGATCCGATGCCTGCTACGTCCTTCCCAAAGTCGCCCTGTCCTTCCACAAAGCCTTTCAACTTTTCAGGCATTTTCATATTGATATCCAATACCTTACCCATTCCAATGGTTCCCTTCGCCACACCAGTATTGTCGCAAACCTGGATTTTGGCGATATCCTTGGCTTTCATCTGGCTAAGGATTAGCCTGGTGTCACCATTCATCGGACCGTTGTCAATGCGAAGGTTATAGCTGGAGATGACATCCTCATAACCGGCAATCATCAGTTCTGGCACCATTTGGAGCACATCCATCAACGATTCTTCCCCTGTCAGTTCCATTCGTTGGGGATAAATCACCGTCCTGTCTGCCTTGATCTCTATGACGGGCACATCATTTTCTGCAATCATAGAGACAGACGAGAGCAAAAGACTGAACAACAAGAGACAATATCGATTCATCGTACTGTATTTTCTTTAAATAACACAGGTTATGCGGTCGGAAAGATTTTTAATTCTTGGATCACATGTAAATCAGCAGGCAACCATCTAACGTTATCAAGTTCATCCTCCGCCAGCCACTTTGCGGCTTCGTGCTCATTCAGATGTAGCGCCTCGGTAAGCAACGAACAGATATAACAATGCATGGTCAGATGGAATTGGGGGTAGTCGTATTCCACCGTACAAAGGTACTTATCCACGCTGATTTCCGTAGAAAGTTCTTCACGTATCTCACGTTTCAGCGCTTCATCTGGTGTTTCACCTACTTCCATCTTCCCGCCAGGGAACTCCCACCAGTCTTTCCAATCGCCATATCATTCTTTGCAAAATTCATCCACGGCACAGAAAATTTCTGTAATTTTGTCGGCGGTAATCATGAGCGTATTCTTTTGTTTTACTTTACAAGTGATTGGTACTCAGATGCAAAGGTACAAAAAATATCTCAGATTACCACCAACTTTTTATACGACTTTCTTATCCCGAATTGAGGTAATGAATAATGCCACAAACTCGATACTGCTAATAACGAACTTGAGATGGCATGTATTTTTGTTTGACTCAGCCCTTACTTAACCACAAACTTGTGGCCGGCGAGCATGTTCTTCGGGTCGAGAGCTTCGTCGAGCTGCTCCTGCGTCATGATACCCTGCTCGAGCACGATGTCATAGATGGAGCGGTTGGTCTCGAGAGCTTCCTTTGCCACCTTCGAAGAGGTCTTGTAGCCGATGTAGGGGTTCAGAGCGGTGACAATACCAATAGAATTCTTCACCATCTCGTAGCAGCGCTCCTTGTTGACAGTGATGCCAAGTACACACTCCTCGGTGAGGGTTTCGATGGCGTTCTTCATCCAAGTGAGACTCTCGATGAGGGCTTCTGTGATGACGGGTTCCATCACGTTGAGCTGCAGCTGACCAGCCTCTGCGGCGAAGGAAACGGTTGTGTCGTTACCGATGACCTTGAAACAAACCTGGTTGACAACCTCAGGAATGACGGGATTCACCTTGCCGGGCATGATTGAAGAGCCGGGAGCCTTCGGGGGAAGGTTGATCTCGTTAAGACCGCAACGAGGACCAGAAGCCATGAGACGCAGGTCATTACAAATCTTCGACAGCTTCACAGCCAGACGCTTCAGGGCGCTGGAATAGCTGACGTAAGCACCTGTGTCGGGAGTAGCCTCAACAAGGTCGGCAGCACTTACAAATGCCTCGCCTGTGAGCTTCGACAGGTTGGCAGCGCATAGCTTAGCAAAGCCAGGAACGGCGTTCAGACCAGTACCGATGGCGGTGCCACCCATGTTGATCTCGTGTAGCAACTTCACGTTGCGCTCGAGGTTGAGGATTTCCTCCTCGAGGTTGTTAGCGTAGGCGTTGAACTCCTGTCCGCTAGTCATAGGAACGGCATCCTGCAACTGGGTACGCCCCATCTTGATAACATCCTTGAACTCCTCGCCTTTGAAGCGCAATGCGGAAATCAGGCCTGTGAGCGAAGCCACAAGACTCTTGTTCATGCGGATAATGGCTAGGCGGATGGTGGTAGGATAGACGTCATTCGTCGACTGACCGCAGTTGCAGTGGTCGTTGGGATAGCAGTGCTGGTAATCACCCTTCTTGTAACCCATGATCTCAAGGGCGCGATTGGCAATCACCTCGTTGGCGTTCATGTTGACAGAAGTACCTGCGCCACCCTGCATCATGTCGATGGGGAAGTTCTCGTGCCACTTACCGTCGATGATTTCGCGGCAAGCCTGTGAAATCGCACCTGCGATTTCGTCGTTGATCACGCCAAGAGCGTGGTTGGTCTGCACAGCAGCCAGCTTCACGTAAGCGATGGCGATAACATAGTCGGGATAGTCGCGCATCTTTTTACGAGAGATGTGATAGTTGTTAATACCGCGCTGAGTCTGCACACCATAAAGTGCCTCAGCAGGAACTTTGAGTTCACCTAAAAGGTCACTCTCAACTCTGAATTTCTTTTCTTCCATAGTCTTGAATTTTGTTATTTTGTTACTTTGTCAGAACAAGGCTGAAGTTTCATAATAGATAGAGTTTAAAAAATTAGTATTAATATAAGAATGTAATTATCAAGTAACCAACGCCAATGGAGACGAATGTTGTAATGAAGCCCGAGAGCTGGAATGAGTGATTCAGCACATACTTACCGATGCGCGTTGTGCCAGTCGTATCGAAGTTGATGGCAGCCACCTCAGTCGGATAGTTCGGGATGAAGAAGTAGCCGTTAACAGCAGGGAACATAGCCACAAGTGCCAGCGGATTGATGCCGAGACCGATACCCAACGGATAGAGTGTTCGCACAGTAGCAGCCTGTGAGAACAACATGATAGACATGATGAACAATGCCACAGCAAAGAGGAACGGATACTGGGTGACAATATCGGCAATGTGGCTACGGAAGAACTCCAGGTTGCCATTGAAGAATGTATCGCCCATCCAAGCGATACCGAAGATGCTGACCATTGCGTTCATACCCGCGCCGAAGATGTTTCCCTTCACGGCAGCCTTCACATCGGCCTTGCCTACGATAAGGATGAGAGCAGCTATAGACATCATGATGATTTCAATGGTATGAGGCATTGACAGACGCTCCACAGAACCGTCTACTTCAAATGACGGACGAAGGGCAGGAACGGAACCGAACAACACAACGAGAACAACACCCAACAGGAAGGCGAGCACGGCACGCTTAGCATACTTCTCACATTTCTTTTCCTCTGGGCTTTGCACCTGCTCTGTGTGCTCAACGTTCTTTTCCTGCAGCAGGCCTTCGCGCAATCGACGCTGGTATTCAGGATCGTCTTCAAGTTCCTTACCAATGCGATTCTGTACAAAGGCAGAAACGATGATGGCGATAAACGACGCAGGGATGCAGACGAGCAGGATGTCCTTCAGTTCAATACCCTTGCCACCCAGCAGGTCGGTGCTGATGACAGCAGCTGTAGCAGCTGACATCGGAGAACCCGTGATGCCCAGTGAGGCGGCAATCGTAGCCACCGTCATCGGACGTTCTGGACGTATCTTGTTATCTCTCGCAATTTCGGAGATAATCGGCAAGAGTGAGTAGGAGGTGTGAGCAGTACCGGCAACGAGGCAGAAAAGCCACGTGGTGAGCGGACCATAATATGTGATGCGCTCGGGATGCTTGTGCAAGAACCTCGAAGCTAACCCTACAAGGTAATCGAGACCACCTGCAGCCTGTAATGCTGCTGTTGCCGTGATAACAGCAACGATAATGAGCATCACATCGACAGGAACGCTGCCTGGACGCAAACCAAACAAGAACACGAGGATGAACACGCCCACCATGCCGTAGATACCGAGGCCGATGCCTCCCACGCGTGCACCAATAAAGATTAGAGCTAAGACGATAGCCAACTGAATCAGAACCAGAGTTGTTACCATAATTTGCAAATAATTCTTTAGGTTTACATGTTATTTAGGTATTTCCAATGCAAAGGTAATAATAATACGTCTAATTCCTTTTATAAATTTCAATCAATTTTTTGTAAATTCCTGCACAGATTTGTAGAATTAATATTTTATTTGTAATTTTGCAAACATAATTTGTAAATCTATGACTGCAAAGCTCTACAATCTGCAGGAAATAAATGAATATTACCATATACAGGATGCATTTGGTGCTTCCATCTCTTGCATGTCTATTGATAGGAATCTGATAACGAAGACTCCTCTCCGTGATATGTCTTTGGGTTTCTACTCAGTCGTGCTGATTGTTGACGGACGACAAGTTTATCGCATAGACAAGGAAGAGGTTTCGCTGGAAATGCATGACATCATGTTGCTCCCTCCACACCGACATGTGACGTTTTTAGACAGCACGCAGGAAGTAAATTCCGTGCACATCTTTTTAGACACGCAGTATTACGAGGACGTGCTGAGGTTCGATGCCAACCTCAGTTCGCAGTTGCCATTATCGGTCATCGGTTCGCATTCGGTCTTTCATCTTGACGAAACGAAGGCAGCTGAGTTTTACGACTTGTTCTGCCAGATCCAAAAGGCCATTAAGCATCCACATCTTTATAAAGGAGAGATGCTCCGGCATCTGGTGCATGTGCTGCAGCTTTATTTGGCCGAGATGATTCATGGCGATCACATGATGACACACACACACGATATCAAACACAAAGAGAATCTTTTCAAGTTATTCATTCACCTTGCCACGCGCAATTTTCGAAAGGAGCGGCAAATAAAATTCTATGCCGACCAACTGAACATAACGCCTACATACCTTTCGCGCACGGTCAAGGACCTTTCTGGAAATACGGTCTATGGTTATCTTTCGTCTTTTTTGTATAATGAAATTTGTAATTTGCTAAAGACGACAGATATGACGATGAGTGAGATTGCCGACGAACTAAACTTTAACGACCAGTCGGCATTGACAAACTTCTTTAAGGCCAAGAGCAGAACGACTCCCTTGGCATATAGGAATAATAAACAGAGAAAACCATGAGGACTATCCTGCACAGATGGAGGTATAGTAGATAAATGCCACGACGGCAATCATTACCAACTCTTCCGACTTACAGTCCCTTTCTCTAATTCCTCCCCCTCTATAGCAAAGGGATTATCAAGGTTTCTCCCCTCAGGTGAGTTAGAGGGAGGCATGAACAGATTGCGCAGCATGAGTGGAAGCATGGTGAACTGCACAGCTCTGAGGTTCCAAGTGAAATATAGTGCACAACCCACGAGCATCGTAATAACGATGTAGGTCCAAAGCCAATCACTTAAAGCATTGAAGAATTCCATCATGATAGTTGTTCTATTTGTGGGAGGAAGGGTGCTATGAAACGGCGAATCAAACAATAGATATCCTAAAACTCAATGGCGCAAACCGTGTAGGGCGGCACCACGAGTTGGGAGTTCTGTGTCCCGGGCTTCAGCTGAAGAGAATCATTGCCGGATGTAACGGTAACGGTTTGATCCTTTGGCTGACCCGAGAATCCAACGACTTTGGCATCGGCAGGAATGGAGATGCCATCTACTGTGATGCTAAGCTCACGTGGCAGGGCATTCACGAGTTTCAGATATTTCTTTCCTGTCTTGCTATCACGAACCACACTCGCAGCACTACGCAAGTTCAACTGCTGCTCGGTAGCGCCCATAGGTTCAATTGTCAATTCTGATTTGACATACCGATCGCCACTATGATTGCCAAAGAGGTGCTGCGTGTGATAGCTGGGCGTGAGCTGGAGCGACGTATTGTCGAAGTAGATCATGTCGGGATTCCAGTTGTGATGACCTTCCTTGGCAAGTAGCGGGGCATAGCTAGTCATTTCGACAATGTCGCCATTGCGTTCGATGTTGCAAAGGTAGAGCGCCTCGGCGAGTGCCGACTCATGAGTACGAGAGCGCGAAGCATACTCTCCCACATACACCTTCGGTCCCTGGCGGTCGTACTGGTCGTAGTAGTCCTGATGATGGATGAACCAACCCGTCGACTCGTAGTAGTGTTCGTCGATGAGGTCGAAAAGCGAACGATGATCGTTGGCAAACTTCCAGCCCTCTACATAGTCGGCTGATGGGAAGTGGAATGGACCGGCAGTTCCGCAAATCTGAATCTCCGGATAACGCTCGCGAATGGTCTTTGCAATCATCTCACAACGCTCCTCGAAGACGGTAGAGATGATATCCTCGTTACCGATGCCGAGATACTTCATGTTGAACGGAGCCGGATGGCCAGCATCGGCACGCATCTTCGCCCACTTCGACTTAGCAGGATCGCCGTTGGCCCACTCGATGAGGTTGCAGAGTTCATCGATGTAGGCAGGCATATCGGCCATCGGGATGCCGCCTTGCTGACCGCCGATGCCATCAGCATTGGCTGCAGAGTTCTGACAAGGCACGCCAGCGGCTAGCACGGGTAGCGGCTCGGCACCGATGTCCTCGCAGAACTGGAAGTACTCGTAGAAGCCCAGTCCACGCGTCTGGTGATAGTTCCAGATGTTGAAATCGGGTTTACGATCCTGCCAAGGGCCGACGGTATGGTTCCAATGGTAGATGTTTTCGAGGCCCTGACCATGTGTCATGCAACCACCTGGGAAGCGAACGAACTTTGGTTTCAGATCGGCAATCGCCTGTGCCAGGTCTTTGCGCAGGCCATTCTTACGATTCTTAAAGGTCTCCTGCGGGAAGAGCGAAATCATATCGACACCCACGTGGGCTGCCTTCAGCGGCACAATGGCCAATCGAGCCTTTGCATCGCTGCCTTTGGCGGTGAGCACGGTGGTATATTGCGTCCAATCGCTGGCAGCAGTCTTCAGCTTGGTTTTGGCTAGAACAGTGCCGTTCTCGCCAATGAGCTGAATGAGGAAGTCCTGCTTCTGGCCACCGGCAAACACATACATCGAGAAGTCGTAGTTCTTACCCGCCTCCACTGCGATGCCGTCCCAACCCTCGTTCCAAAGCGTGTCTTTTGGCCACAGCATGGCATAATGCAGATTGTTCTTGCTAAGTGGGTGCTCGGTGGCGATCTCTATAGGTCTTGACGAGTGCCAGGCTGTGGTGGCATTCCATCCACGATGGTCGTGGCCCGTATATTCAAAGTCGCGGTTCTGCACGAGTTCGGCATAGAGTCCACCATCGGCGGCATAGCTAATGTCCTCAAAGAACACGCCGATAAGCTTGTCGCTGATGGGCTTCTCGGCAGAAGCATCTACTTTCAGCGTAGCCTTTACCGTAGCGGGTAGCGACGCAAAGCGCGTGGCATCGTCGCGCATCGTCTCGCGATTCAGATCATCCTCCTGCGCCAGAGCATGGAACCATTGCCGGATGAAGTCGAGGTGTACCTTTGGCACATCAAACAAATTGCCTTCCTGCATCTTGCCTTCCTGCTTGCCTCGCGGCACAACGGTCACGCTGTCGCGCAGCCAAGCCACATCGTCGATGCTGCTCAGCAGTGAGTCTTCGGTGAAGTGGCGGAAGTCGGCCGATGCCTGCACGTAGTGCTTCTGCCCCGCGCGATCCTTATAATATATATCGAACGTGCCGTCGTCCATCGCAAAAACGATGGGCTCCAAGCAACCTTTTTGCGACATGAGTGGATAGTCCTGCGGACGCCAAGTGATGAGATCCTCGCTGAAGGCTGCCGCGAAACAAGGCGCGTGGTCGTTCACGCCGAACACCAGTCGCCACGAGCCGTCGTTGGCATGCACCACTGACGGCTTGTACATACGCTTCTCAGCACCCCACTGGCCATAGTCGGAGCTGCACAGCTGCCCCACTTCCTGCCAAGTGTCGTCCTCGGCATGAAAAGCCAGATGCAAGCCGTCGCGCTCGCCGGGCGAATAGATAAACACCTGGCACGTCGTGTCGCCAGCAATCACAGAATAGGAAGGAGTCTGAGCCCATGCGACACAACCCCACGCAACAAGTGCCAAGGTCATGACGAGAACCTTGGCGCTTTTATTAGAAAGATGTTTCATTTCGTTGATTCTTCGCGCAGAAAAAAACAAAACTGTGAGACTATGCCTCGCTGAACTCATCCTTGCCAACACCACAAAGCGGGCACACCCAGTCATCGGGCAGGTCTTCGAAAGCCGTTCCGGCAGCGATGCCGTTCTCGGGATCACCTACTTCAGGATCATACTCGTAGCCACACACGTCGCAAACATACTTTTTCATATTCGTCTCTTCCTTAATGAGTTAATAATGTTTTTACTTTCTTACAACGAGCTATGCAGCCCCTTGCATTTGCAAAGATAAAGAAAAAAAGCTGAACCCGCATACATTTTTTAGAACATTAACGAAAAAACATAAGGATAATCAATAAAAATATTTTTAACTTTGCGACAAAAGTCGCGAAGATACTTCCATTCGGATATAAAATCAAAAAAAGTGTTTTTTGCTTTGTATTTCGCCCACTTATTCGTAATTTTGGCTTCGCCGAATTTACTTCCGTTCGGAAAAGCAAAAGCAAAAAAATCCTTTTTTCCTTTGCATTTCGCTCACTTATTCGTAACTTTGCAGCCGTGAACGTGACACAAAAACGCAAAATAGCATCCCGCTTGATGTTGGCAGTATTCCTGCCAATGCTGTTCATTGCGTCCCTACACGTTCACCCATCACAGGCGAGCAGCGAGGTTGCCTGTGTGGAATGTGCCAACCACATGCCACATGCCGGCCACCTGACATCTGGACAAGACTGCGTAGACAATTGCATACTCTGCCAGATTCTCCACACGCCCGTGCTTCCTGCACTGGCCGTGGTGCTCGTCATCAACATCCACTTGCTGTATGCCCTCCGCCTGGATGGCTGCCAAAGCCTGCTGCAACGTGCAGAGGGCATTCGTCTTTCGCGCGCACCACCTTTTATTTGAATTAACACACGGGTACAATCTCTTTTTGTGTTTTTTTCAAATAAAGACATTCAGATATGATCATCAATCTACTGGCTGCCGCAATGATGTTGTGTGCAGCCAATGATACGACCATTACGCTCAACAGCGTGACGGTCACCGGTCAGGCCAAGCGCGACTTCCAGATGAAGTCGTCGCAGTCGGCAGTACAGGTCGGGCAGGACTTTCTGGAGAACAACTTCTCGGGTAGTCTGATGCAGACGCTACAGGGCATTCCCGGTGTGAAGGCCATGACCATCGGCTCAGGACAGTCGAAGCCCACCATTCGTGGTCTGGGTTTCAATCGTATGGCCGTGACCGAGGACGGTGTGAAGCACGAAGGACAGCAGTGGGGCGACGACCACGGATTGGAAATCGACCAGTTCAGCGTCGACCGAGCAGAAGTCATCAAAGGCCCTGCCGCCCTACTCTATGGCTCGGATGCCATCGGTGGTGTGCTGAACCTGTTCACCAACCATATCCCGACACGAAAGCTTGAAGGTGCCGTGCAGTTGTTCGGCCGTACAAACAACGAGCAGTTAGGACTCTCGGCGAAGATTGGCGGCCGACACGACCACTTCTTCTACCGCGCCAACCTAACGCTCATCGACTATGCCGACTACCAGGTACCGACAGATAGCATACAATATTACTCCTACTGGATACGCCTGAAGGACCAACGGCTGCGCAACACCGCGGGTCTGGAGCGCGATGGTAGTGTGATGTTGGGTTACGCCGGCTACAACTTCCATACCGACGTGCGCATCTCCGATAGCTACTCGAAGAGCGGTTTCTTTGCCAATGCACATGGACTGGAAGTGCGTTTGAGCGATATCGACTACGATCACTCACGTCGCGACATCGACTTGCCGCACCAGAGCGTAAACCACCTGAAGGTGTTGAGCCATACGACGTGGCGAAACGAACTGCTGTCGGCAGAAGTAAACCTGGCCTACCAGAACAACCTGCGCAAGGAACAGTCGGAACCCATGTCACATGGCTACATGCCAAAACCCGCCGACCCGCTGGAACGTCGCTTCAACAAGAGCACCTACACCGCTATCGTCGGACTGCGCTACACACCTTCGGAACGTCACGACATCCGCACGGGCGCCAGTGCCGAGTATCAGCACAACCGCCGTGCAGGCTGGGGATTCATCATTCCCGACTTTGAGACGCTGAGCATGGGCATCTATGCGATGGACCGCTACCACGTGAGCGAACGCTTGATTGTGAATGCCGGCATACGCTATGACCATGCCCACACCCACATCAGCAGTTACGAAGACTGGTACAAGACACCCGTTGCTGGTGGAGACTCGGTCTACAAACAGCGGTCGGCAGAAATGAGCCGTGAATTCAACAGTCTTACCTGGTCGGCAGGTGTGAACTGGAACGCTGGGCCATGGGTTGTGAAGGCGAACATCGGCAAGAGCTTCCGCATTCCCATTCCAAAGGAACTGGGTGCCGACGGTATCAACTACCACATCTTCCGCTACGAGAAGGGCAACACGGAACTCGACCCCGAGCAGTCGTACCAACTGGATGCCAGCATCCTTTGGACTGGTGACCGGCTGACGGTACAAGTGGATCCCTATGTGAACTACTTCCCCAACTACATCTACCTAAACCCCACATCCGACTACGTGGAGGGCCTGCAGATGTACAACTACCGACAGGCACGCGTGCTGCGCTACGGGTTGGAAGCCCAACTCACCTATGCCATCACCCGTCATTGGGAAGCAGAGCTGAAGGGCGAATATCTGTATGCCGAACAGCTGTCGGGCGAGAAGAAAGGCTACACGCTACCCTTCTCAACGCCTTGGTCGGTGGATGCCGGTGTGAAGTATTCGTTCGATTGGAAAGGAGAAGGCTTTGCCAGTTTGAACGCACATGTCGTTGGAGCACAACACGAGATTGTACCACCCGAGAAGCCTACCGATGGCTATTGGACACTGAATGCCTCGGTTGGCAAGCATTTTGCCTGTGGCAAGACGACCGTGAAAGTGGCGCTACATGCCGACAACCTGTTGAACAAGCGCTACTACGACCACACCAGCTACTACCGCCTCATCGACGTGCCCGAGCCCGGGCGCAACTGCTCGTTGATGGTGGGGCTGGAGTTTTAAAACCCTTCCCCAACCCTCCCCCAAGGAGAGGGAGCAATAAAAACAAACCATATCATTCAAAATAGAAATCAAAAATGAAAAAGAATATATATATGAGCCTTGCTGTGGCTCTTGTGAGTGTTGTTACATTGTGTTTCACTGCCTGCGGTGGCGACGACGAAGAGAAGGACATGTCGAAGCCCGTCATCAGCGACAAAGGTATCACAGCTAATCCCATTGACTGCCAAACCTACCATCGTGGCGATGTTATCGCGTTCAACTACGTGTTTGAAGACGACACGGAGCTTGGCAGTTTCAACATTGAGATTCACAACAACTTCGAACACCACACCCATAGCACATCGACAACTGAGTGCGAGGACGAGAATGAACACGAACACCACCAGCCCGTTAAGCCGTGGGTGTTCAATCAGGACTATCAGATTCCTGCCGGACAGAAGAGCTATACCGCCCGCTTCGATATCCAGATTCCTGCCGACATCGACGAGGGCGACTATCACTTCATGGTACGTCTCACCGACCGAGCTGGCTGGCAGGAGTTGAAGGGCATCGCCATCAAGATTGAAGAATAATCATCAACCATAACAAAAAAGAAACTATGATGGATAACGAAGTATTGAAAGCATTACTCGAGCGCCGCAGCGTTCGCAAGTACAAACCCGAGCAGATCACGGATGAGGAACTCCTCACCGTGCTCGAAGCAGGCACCTATGCTCCCACGGGCATGGGTTACCAGGATCCGTGGATTGTGGCTGTGCAGAATCCCGAGATCATCGCTCAGCTTGTACGCATGAACGCTGAGGTGATGGGGGTTACCAGCAATCCCTATTACGATGCACCGACCATCGTCCTGGTGTTCGGCTCTCATCCCGACAAGTGGCGCAACGCCGTGCAGGACGGATCGCTCGTACTTGGAAACATGATGCTTGCCGCCCATAGCATTGGCCTCGGCTCATGCTGGATCAACCGCGAGCGCGAGATGTTCGACACACCTGAAGGCAAAGAACTCATGAAGCGACTTGGAGTTTCTACCGACCTGGTGGGTATTGGAGCACTCTCGCTGGGCTATCCTTCCGCACCTGCCCGTCCGGCCAAGCCTCGGAAGGAGAACTATTTCCGCATCGTAAAATAAAGAAATCATGACAATGAGAAAACTCTTATCGGCCATTTGCCTATTGGTGGCTGTGGGAAGCCATGCTGCATCCCAGCAAAAGCCGCTGCAAGCCTCATGGGTAGAGAATAATCGTCTGATTGCTACCGCCGACGACATGACAACACTGGCAAACCGACTCATCGCAAGCCAAAGTGTTGTAGCATGGCGCGGCGAGCGCTTGGGACTGGAGGCAGTGGTGCAGACCGATGCCACCAGCGAACCATTGACACTCCGCTTGAAGGCTAAAGGCAAGACGGCCAGTCAGTGGGAGGCGAAGGCCGACTTCCTCGGATGGGTGCTCACGGACAGTTTCAATACGTGTGGCAACCATCCTGATGACTTGGAACCCTACCTTGTTCCTGACATCATCGGCGGCGGCGAGCAACCAAAAGAATGCAAGTTGCGCCCCGTGTGGTGTACCATAGAGGTGCCCTACAACTGCAAGGCCGGCCGTTACGAGTGGCAATTGGAGGTAGTCGGTAGTGAGTCGAAGCGCACATTGGCTCGTCTGCCCTTGCGGGTGGAGGTGGTCGGTCGCACGTTGCCTCGTCCACAGGAGCAGCAATTCCATCTGGACTACTGGCAACAGCCCTACAGCGTGAGCCGTTTCTACAACGTGCCGCGATGGAGTCAGCAACACTACGACCTGCTGCGGCCTTATCTGCAGATGCTGGCACGTGCCGGACAGAAGGTTGTCACAACCGTATTATTCTATGAACCGTGGGGCGCACAGAGCAACGACAAGTTCGATGCGATGGTGAAGACGACACGCGAGAAGGATGGTTCGTGGAGCTATGACTACACGGTGTTCGACCACTATGTGGAGCTTTGCGACTCGTGCGGCATCAATAAGCAGATCAACTGCTTCTCGATGGTGCCGTGGGACATGACGTTCCGCTATTTCGATGCCTTCTCACAGCAATACATCGACCTGAAGGCGAAGACCGACAGCCCTGCTTATCAAGAGCTCTGGACGGAGTTTCTGAAGGCGTTCGCCCAGCATCTGAAGGAGAAAGGATGGTACGAGAAGACCTGCATCGCGATGGATGAGCGCGGTGAGAAGCCTATGCGCGACGCTTGGAACCTCGTGCAGAAGGCCGTGCCGGGTATGAAGATGGCGATGGCGGGCCATCACACCGCCGAACTGGCAGAGAATCTTTACGACTTCTGCATCGGCTATCGCGACCGTTTCACACAGGAGGAACTCGCCCGTCGTCATGAGCGAGGCATGGTAAGCACCACCTACATCTGCTGTTCGACCAAGCGGCCGAACACGTTCACCAACAGCCATCCCGTAGAAGCCGTCTACATTCCGCTGAACGCCATCGCCAACGGTTTCGACGGCTATCTGCATTGGTCGTGGATGAACTGGACCGACGACCCGCTTCACGATTCCCGCTTCAAGTTCTTCGCACCCGGCGACACCTACGTCATCTATCCCGGTCCCTGCTCTTCACCCAAGTGGGAACGCTTCATCGAAGGCATCCAGCTGGCCGAGAAGGTCCGCCTCGTGCGCCAACAGCTCGAACGCAGCAACAACTCCGCTACCCTTGAGCAACTCAACGCCGCCCTTGCCGCCTTCCGCGACATTGATCCCGGCACCACCGAAGAGATTGCCGAGAAGGTAAAGCGGCTGAAGGAGATTGTGAACAGATAACCTTACGAGGAATAAAAGAATCAGGGGCGCGACCGATGGTTACGCCCCTGATTTGTATGTGTGTTTAAAGTAAACTGTGATAGTTAACCATCCGCTCGAGCTTGCTCGCTTTCGTAGCATAGCGGAGAAAGAACTATCAACTATAAACTCTAAACTATCAACTAAATTTACACTTTCTCGATGATCTTCATGCCTTCGTCGACAGCCTGCATGTTCAGGGGGATGAGGCCGTGATGGCGCTCGGGCAGCGACTTGAAGAGAGCCTTCTCAAGGCCGTTGGTGGTCACTACGGGGCAAACCTTCAGCAGTCCGCCGAGCACGATCATGTTGAACACCTTAGAGTTCTTCATCTCTGCAGCCTTGTCCATGGCGTCGATGCGATAGACGTTGATGTCGTCGCGCACCGGAGTGTTGGCAATGCCGAAGCCGTCGTAGATGAGGATACCGCCGGGCTTCACCTTCGGCAAGAACTTGTCGAGTGAAGGCTGGTTGAGCACAATGGCCACATCATACTTACTGAGGATGGGCGAAGAGATGCGCTCGTCGCTGACAATCACGGTCACATTGGCCGTACCGCCGCGCTGCTCGGGTCCATAGGCCGGCATCCACGTCACTTCCTTATCTTCCATAAGTCCGGAGTAAGCCAGAATCTTACCCATTGAGAGCACGCCCTGACCGCCGAAACCACTGATAATTATTTCTTTTTTCATATTCTATGCCCCCTAAGAAAGGGGGATGGGGTCTAGTGAAACTTTTATTTGTTATTATTCTCTATCGGTGCTTAAGGATTGAGGGACTCGACATAACTCAAGACCCCCAACCCCCTACTTTAGGGGGCTAAACATCCTTCAGGTCACCCTTCACATACTTCTCAAACATGTGCTCCTTCATCCATTCATTGGCCTTGGCAGGTGAGAGTTTCCAACCGCTGTTGCAGGTGGAGACAATCTCGACGAGCGATGAGCCCTTACCCGACATGGAGTTCTCGAAAGCCTTGCGGATAGCGGCCTTTGCCTTGCGGATGGAAGGCACCGACTCTACCGACTGACGCGTGACGTAGCACGTGCCTTCGAGGCGCGAAGCCAGGTCGGTGATGTTCAGAGGATATCCGTGAAGGTCGGCCTGGCGACCGTAGGGACACGTAGCTGTCTTCTGACCAAGCAGCGTGGTGGGAGCCATCTGACCACCGGTCATACCATAAATGGCATTGTTGATGAAGATCATAGCGATGTGTTCGCCGCGGTTCAGCGCATGAATAGCCTCAGCCGTACCGATGCAGGCCATGTCGCCATCACCCTGATAGGTGAACACGAGGCGGTCGGGCCACAGGCGCTTAATGGCGGTAGCCACTGCTGGAGCACGTCCGTGGGCAGCCTCCTGCCAGTCGATGTCGATATACTTATAGGCAAACACGGCGCAACCTACGGGCGAAACGCCAATGGTCTTATCGGCCATGCCCATTTCTTCAATCACCTCGGCCACAAGTTTGTGGACGACACCATGTGAACAGCCCGGGCAATAGTGCATGGGCACATCGTTCATCAGGGTAGGTTTCTGGTAAACCAGATTCTCAGGACTGATTATATTTTCCATTAGAATTTCTCTTTTAAGGCTTTAACAATTTCATCGGGCTCGGGCACGATACCACCCAGGCGACCGAAATGAGCAACAGGCACAGCGCCATTTACAGAGAGGCGGACATCTTCAACCATCTGTCCGGCATTGATCTCCACAACGAGCACGCCCTTCTTTCCCTTGGCGGCAGCGGCAATCTCCTTCTCGGGGAACGGCCAAAGCGTGATGGGACGGAACAGACCTACCTTCATGCCTTCTTCCTTGGCAAGCTCCATAGCCTTCTCGGCGATGCGGGCAGCACTACCGAAGGCCACGATCATATAATCGTCCTTTTCGTCGAGGTTCATGGTTTCAAAGCGTACCTCGTTGTCGCGAATCTGCTGATACTTCTCTTGCAGATGCAGGTTGCGCTGCTCCATGACCTCAGAGGTGAGTTCGAGCGAAGTGATGATGTTTGGTTTGCGGTCCTTGGTGCGGCCAGTGGTAGCCCACGGGCACTCCTTCAGGATTTCGTCCTCGGTGCGACGGGGCTTGAACGGCGGCAGCACCACCTTCTCCATCATCTGTCCGATGACACCATCGGAGAGAATCATAGCGGGGTTGCGATATTTGAAAGCGAGCTCGAAGGCCAGGTCGACAAAGTCGGCCATCTCCTGTACGCTGTTCGGGGCGAGCGTGATGACATAGTAGTCACCATTGCCACCGCCACGCGTAGCCTGGAAGTAGTCGCTCTGCGAAGGCTGGATGGTTCCCAGACCGGGGCCGCCGCGCTGCACGTTTACAAACACGCCCGGCAGCTCGGCACCAGCCATGTAGGCAATGCCTTCCTGCATTAGGGCAACACCAGGCGATGAAGACGAGGTAAGCACCTTCTTACCTGCACCGGCACCGCCGTAGATCATGTTGATGGATGCCACCTCGCTCTCGGCCTGCAGTACCACCATACCAGTGGTCTCCCAAGGCTTCAGCTCGGCGAGCGTCTCAATCACTTCACTCTGCGGAGTGATCGGATAGCCGAAATATCCGTCAGCACCGCAACGAATGGCTGCATGGGCTATCGCCTCATTGCCTTTCATCAATACAACTTCTTTTTCTGCCATCTTTACTCAACCTTTTTTTTGTAAACAGTAATACAACCGTCGGGGCACACGATAGCGCACGAGGCGCAACCGATGCACTCGTCGGGCAGCGAGGCCTCCACGTATGGATAGCCGTGCGCATTCACTTTCTTTTGTGCCAACGCAATGACATTCTTCGGACAGGCGATGATGCACAGTTGGCATCCCTTACACCGTTCGGTGTTCACTACGATGGCTCCCTTGATTTTTGCCATAATGTTTTGTTGATTTTAAGGATTAGCTTATAGGTTGATGCAAAAGTAGTAATTATTTTTGAACCGACCAAAGAAAATGCTAAAATTCTTTTTCAAGGATTATAAACATCCTTACAATAATAGTTCATGATGTCCTGCAACATGCGAAGCGCCTCCACCGCAGGCGACTCCGGGTCGAGTGCGATGGCCTCCATGTAAGCGTTCATGGCGGCTTGGTAGTCGCCGTTGCGTCTGTGTTGGTTACCCTGAATATAGAATTCCTGTGCTGTCATAGGAATCATGATTGTCACTTTGTTACCTTGCCATCTTTCCCTCTCCTGCCTGCAGCGTGTTGAGCATGAGCGAGCAGATGGTCATGGGGCCTACACCACCCGGCACGGGTGTGATGTAAGAGCACTTCGGAGCAACATGTTCAAAGTCTACATCGCCCGAAAGGCGGAAGCCACTCTTGCGCGTAGCATCGGGAACGCGGGTGGTGCCTACGTCGATGACGACGGCACCCTCCTTCACCATGTCCTCTGTGACGAAGCCCGGACGACCGATGGCGGCGATGATGATATCGGCTTCGCGACACTCCTGCTTCAGCTGTGGCGAGTGAGAGTGGCAAACGGTGACCGTTGCATCGCCCCATTGCTTCTGCATCATCAGCTGAGCCATCGGCTTGCCTACGATGTTCGAGCGGCCAAGCACCACACATTTCTTACCCGATGTCGGGATGTTGTAGCGTTTCAAAAGGGTCATAATGCCAAGGGGAGTGGCGGAGATGAAGCAAGGCAGGCCAATGGCCATGCGACCGACGTTCACGGGATGGAAGCCGTCGACGTCCTTATCGGGATCGATAGCCTCGGTGATGCGCTGCTCGTCGATGTGCTTCGGCAGCGGCAGCTGTACGATGAAGCCGTCGACGTCGGGGTCGTTGTTGAGTTGATTCACACATGCAAGGAGTTCCTCTTCGGTGATATCGTCCTCGAAGCGGATGAGCGTCGACTTGAAGCCGCAAGCCTCGCAGGCCAGCACCTTGTTCTTTACGTAGGTCTCCGAACCACCATCGTGGCCCACGAGGACCGCTGCCAGATGCGGTTGCTTACCGCCGTTGGCAACCATTTGCCGTACCTTCTCAGCAATCTCTGCCTTAATCTCGGCAGCAGTATTCTTTCCGTCAATTAATGTCATGGGAGTTTTGTGTTTATATGAAAGGTCATTGTTTACCGCTTCGGCATTTTGGGCATACCACGCATGCCACGCATCATGCCACCCATACCACCGCCGGCAACCATCTTCATCATCTTGCGGGTCTGCTCGAACTGCTTCAGCAGGCGGTTCACCTCCTCGACTTTCGTGCCCGAACCCTTGGCGATGCGCATGCGACGGCTCTGGTTGAGCACATCGGGATGAGAGCGTTCGTAGGGCGTCATTGAGTTGATGATGGCCTCAATGCCCTTGAAGGCATCGTCGTCGATGTCGAGGTCCTTGATCTGCTTGCCCACACCGGGAATCATCGAAGCCAGATCCTTGATGTTACCCATCTTCTTAATCTGCTGAATCTGACCCATGAAGTCGTTGAAGTCGAACTGGTTCTTGCGGAGTTTCTTCTCCAAACGCTTGGCTTCCTCCTCGTCGAACTGCTCCTGAGCGCGCTCAACAAGACTCACCACATCACCCATGCCGAGGATTCGGTCGGCCATGCGCGAGGGGTGGAACACGTCGATGGCCTCCATCTTCTCACCCGTACCGATGAACTTGATAGGCTTCGTCACCACCGTACGAATCGAGAGGGCTGCACCACCGCGGGTGTCACCATCGAGTTTCGTCAAGACAACACCATCGAAGTCCAGACGGTCGTTGAACTCCTTCGCCGTGTTCACAGCATCCTGACCCGTCATCGAGTCCACCACGAACAGCGTCTCGTCGGGGTTGAGGAAGTTCTTCAGGCGCTCAATCTCATCCATCATCTGCTCGTCGATGGCCAAACGACCGGCGGTATCAACGATTACCACGTCGTTACCTTTCGCCTTTGCCTCCTGCAGAGCATGCTCGGCGATGGAGATCACGTCCTTGTTCTCGAGCTCCGAATAGACGGGAACGCCCACCTGCTCACCCACAACGTGCAGCTGTTGGATAGCGGCGGGACGATAGACGTCGCAAGCCACGAGCAACGGCTTCTTGTGGCGCTTGTTCTTCAGCATGTTGGCAAGCTTTCCGGAGAACGTGGTTTTACCCGAACCTTGCAGACCCGACATGAGGATAATAGCAGGTTTGTTCTCAAGTTTCAGGTCTACAGCCTGCCCGCCCATGAGCTCTGCCAGTTCGTCGTGCACGAGCTTCACCATGAGTTGTCCTGGCTTGATGGCCGTAAGCACGTTCATGCCCAGCGCCTTCTCCTTCACCGTGTCGGTGAAAGTCTTCGCCACCTTGTAGTTTACGTCAGCGTCGAGCAATGCACGGCGCACGTCTTTCAGCGTTTCGGCAACGTTGATCTCGGTGATTTTGCCTTCACCCTTCAGTATCTTAAACGATCTCTCTAGTCTGTCACTTAGATTCTCAAACATCTTTATTTAATTTACAATTTACTGTTTTACTTTTTGCGATTACTCATTTAAGAGTGCAAAGGTACTGATAAAAAATGAGATAGGCAACTCTTCAGCCACATATTTTTATATGGCAGGGGTGGAAAGGCGTAGAATTTTCAATGGTTTTGTGTAGCAGGAGCAATGCTTTCGTGGGGCTGGAACAATGCTTTCGTGGAGCTGGAACAATGCTTTCGTGAGTCGTTAGCATTGCTCCCGTTTAGCAAAACAACTTAGTTTGTTCAGTAAATTAACTTAATTTGTGCGGTAAATTAACTTAATTTGCTCGGTAAAATAACTTAATTTACTGAATAAAATAACTTAATTTACTACACAAATTAAGTTAATTTACTTTTCCACCTCATTGCTCCAGCATAACAAGGGCATTGAGATAGTGACACGAGAGCAATGCTCCGTGCAAACGAAAGCAATGCTCTGGGCAAATGGAAGCAGGCTTCCGGAGGCGTGAGAAAAGGGGTTGTGATGAAATGTAGGGAATGAAGAAAAGAGAACGATTGTGGGGTTTGCATAGCAGAGATAGGTATGCAATGCTCCGACTGTTGTCCCCTCCTCCAGGGAAGAGGGGTCGAGGGTGGTAGCGGAACAAATAATGTCACTACCTATTGTATGTATAATAAATATGTCAAACCTTATTTTTCTCTTCCCCCGTCGCTGCGCTCCCCTCATCGCTCCCTCCTCGCGCTTCGCCACCCCTAACCCCTCCTTCCAAAAGGAGGGGACCACGTGGCAGTACGAAATGCCAACTGCCATATCATTATCCATGAAAAAAAAGGTTTCTAAAACCTAAACCGCGCCACAAGTGGTAGGTGGTCGCTGAAGCCCTGCATATATCGGGGACCGAGAAAGTTGCGGCGGGGCTTGCGGCCGCCATAGGCCTCATCGTCTTCCAGGAGGAAAGGAGCATCGAAGATGATGCATTCTGCAAGTCGGGCAGTCATCGTTGGTGAAGCGAAGATGTGGTCGAGCGATCCCCACTCGCCCTGAAAGCGATAGGTGCCGCGTGCCCCATTGCTGCCCTGCGCCTGCTTCGACACCTCCGTGAGCCCCGATTCCTCGAGATACCGGATGCTCTTGTCGCGGCTATAGTCGTTGAAGTCGCCAGCGACAAGGATATTTGCATTGGGAAAAAGCGTGTGAAGCGAGTCGATGGCTGCCGTCAGCCGCCGAGCCACTTGCATGCGGTGGGGGCGCGTCAGCACTTCCCCACCCGACCGACTGGGCGCATGAACGACGAAGACATGCAGCGTGTCGCCCGAGGCAAGGAGCCCCGCGACATAGAGGATGTTGCGCGTGGGATGCATGTCCTTCAGCGGTTCCACGTGCAAGGCGTGATGATGAAGCAGACGGAAAGAGAACGGTGAATAAAGCAGGGCGACATCGATGCCTCGCGGGTCGGGCGAGTTGGTCATCACATATTCGTACTTGGCGTTTCGCAACAGCGATCTCTTCGAAAGGTCGAAGAGCACCGAGTCGTTTTCAACCTCGCACAATGCAACGAGGTCGGGCAGCTGGAAATCACCCTCCGAGCCATCCCAACCGGCGCTGGTCAGCTCCCCACACGCCAAGATCTCGCGCCCAATGTTGTTCAGCTTGTGCCAATAGCGCGTGCGAGTCCAGTGGTTCGTGCCCTCGGGCGTCCACTCCAGGTCGTTTTTCAGCGAGTCGTGCTGGCAGTCGAAGAGGTTTTCGCAGTTCAGGCTCACCAACGTCAGCAGACCCGTCAGTAGTAGATTGATCATCAGGAAAGATAGCGCCTGAGGCGCAAGAAAGAAGACTATCGGATGAAGTTCGTGCGCAGGGGCTGCTCCAATTCAGGATGACCGTCCTCGCTGACGTTCAGCTTCCGAATCATCCATGCCATGTTCCGTCCCAGCGTACGCATGGTCTGCATGCCTTCCTCGTCGAGTGCGGCTTGGCCAGGCGTCTGCCCATACACCATGTTCCAATACTGCGAGGAGACGATGGGCATGTTGAGAATGGTGAAATACTTGTTCAGTCGGTCGAAAGCAGCCGATGCGCCACCACGACGACACACCACAACAGAGGCGGCAGGCTTGAACTGCAGCTGCTTGCCCAGCGAGTAGAACACGCGGTCGAGGAGTGCACAGAGCGAGCCGTTGGGGCCACCATAATAGACGGGGGAACCCACGACGAGGCCGTCGATGCCGTCGCGAACAGAGCGCATGACTTGCTCGTAGACTTCATCGCGGAACGTGCAGCGTCCCTCGCGACCACACATGCCACAGGCAATGCAACCCTGCATGGCCTTCGGTCCGATACTGATGATTTCCGTCTCCACACCTTCCTGCTGCAAGGTCTTCGCCACCTCGCTCAGCGCCAGGAACGTATTGCCTTGCCGGCGTGGACTTCCATTGATTAAAAGTACTTTTGCCATAATGCGTTATTGTTTGTTGATGCAAAGTTACGAATAAGTGAGCGAAATGCAAAACAAAAACCTAAGTTTTTGATTTCATTTCCGCGCTCGGCGACGTAGGAGACGCTTTCAGAGCGAAGCGGGGAAAGAACGGGAGTAACTTCGGCGAAGCCAAAAGTAATAAATTCTTCTCAATCCCACAAACATCATCGAGTTTTTTGTCGTCTCATGCCTTCTTCCTATCGGCGAGATACATGCCGATGAGAATCAAGGCGGTACCGATGAGGAAGAAGACGGTGATGCGCTCGTTGAGTATGAGCCATGCAAAGACAATCGTGGTGACGGGATTGATGTAAACGTAGTTGGTGGCCGTGACGGCACCGATGGTCTTCAACGCCCAGTTCCACGCCACAAAGCACACCATCGATGCGATACAGCCGAGGAAGAGCAAGTTGGCAACGATGGAAAGGCCCATCTCCGACCCGTCGCTGAACGCTTGGGCGAAGAAAGCAGGCAGAGTGAGGATTCCTTCTGGCGACAGAAGGTAGTATGGAATCATCGACAATAACCCATAAAAGAACACCTTTCGCGTGATGAACACCACATCGTAACGGCGATTGGCTGAGATCATCAACAGCGAATAGAATGCCCAACAGAGGCAGGCAGCAAAGGCCAGCGAGTCGCCGAGTGGCGACAGATGCAACACAAAGTGGCCGTTCAGCACGACGACAACCACACCAATTGCCGCCAACACCGTGCCGAGCATCTGCGACGGTCGCAGCCGCTCCGACTTATAGACCGCCCCGATGAGTGCCGTCGCAAAGAGTGGACACAGGCAGACAATCAGGGAGGTGTTGGTGGTTGTGGTGTAGTTCATCGCCTCGTTCTCGGTCAGGAAGTACATCGAGCCGCCCGTCAGGCCTAGTCCGACCATGAGCAGTTCGTCCTTCCACGTGTCGGCGAGCCACCGGTGGTTCTTCCTCGTCAAGGAAAAAAGCATCAGCAGCACATAGGCGATGATGAACCGGAGCGTGAAAATCTGCGCCGCCGACAGCCCGCTGAGCAGCAACAGCTTCGTAAACACGAAGGTTGAGCCCCAGACGGCGACTGTCAGGAACGCTACCAGATGACCTAAGAACTTGTTGTTGCGAGGCATGATTATCGTTTAATCTCGATGTCGCGACGCACGTTGTCGCGTATCTTCTTCAGATATCCCTTCATACCGTCGGCGTCTTTCGTGTCGATAATCTCGAGCAACTCCTTCAACTCGGTACGAATCTGACTGACCTGGTCGTGGGTGTAGGGGTTGAAAAGGATTTCCTGCAGCAGGTAGTCGTCTTCGTTGAGCACGCCCTTGGCAATCTTCATGTGACGCTTGAAGGTGGTACCGGGGGCGTCCTGGTGCTTCATCACAGCAGCAAAGACAAACGTGGAGACGAAGGGGATGCTGAGCGAGTAGGCAACGGTGCGGTCGTGCTCATCGAAGGTGTATTCGTAGATGTTCAGTCCGAGCCGCTGGTAGAGGTCCTTGAAGAAGATGCGACCCATGTAGTCGCCTTCGCTGATGATGATGGCATTCTCCTCTGAGAGCTGGTTCAGGTTGGCAAAGGTAGGTCCGAACATGGGGTGACTCGACACATAGGGGTGTCCGCACTGCTCATAGAACTCCTGCAGACCGGTCTTCACCGACGCGATGTCGCTGATGATGCAATCCTTTGGCAACAGCGGCAGCAACTGCTCGAAGACGGGAATGGTGTACTTCAGCGTGACGGCATTGATGAGAAGCTGCGGCTGGAATTGGCGTATCTCCTCAGGTTCGGTAAACCGCTGACAGTTGTAGGTGAAGCGCATGCGCTGCGGGTCGCGATCGTAGACAGCCACTTCGTGTTCGAAACTCAGCAGGTCGATGAAGAACGATCCCATCTTTCCTGCTCCAACAACTAATATTTTCATAATAATAAAAGTTACGCAAGCTCCACTTTTTAGGGCTTAAAGGGTTTAAAAGGGGAGTGAAAGGGAAGAAAAGGGACATATGCTTTGTGCAATTGAGGCCGATAGGAAACCCTGCATTATAGCCGCCCCTTATCAAGGGGCTCTAAATATGCGCTTTTCTCCCCTTTATACCCTTTATTCCTTCTACTTGCGAAAGTTGAGTTAAATTACTTATTGATGATATCTATCTGCTGGCGCACGCTCTCTTCGTGGATGTGCTCGAAGACACTGGCCACAAACTCCGCCGACATACCGCACTGGGCGCCCTGGGCACCACGCTTGGTGAGAATCTCACTGTAGCGATTGGTCTGCAAGACGGTCATGTTGTGTTCCTTCTTGTACTGACCGATCTCACGGCAGACGCGCATGCGCTTCGCCAGCAAGTCCATCAGTTGGTTGTCAAGTTCGTCGATCTGATGGCGCAGTTGCTTGATGCCCTCGGTGGAAACGCGTTCGTCGCGGATGACGAGCAGCGAGAGGATGTAGTCAAGAACGTCGGGTGTGACCTGCTGACGGGCATCGCTCCATGCATCGTCGGGCGAGCAGTGGGCCTCCACGAGGAGTCCGTCGAAGCCCAGGTCCATGGCTTGTTGTGCTAGCGGCGCGATGAGCTCACGACGTCCACCGATATGGCTGGGGTCGCAGAGCAAGGGGAGCTTCGGATAACGGCGGCGCAACTCAATAGGAATCTGCCACATCGGCAAATTGCGATAAATCTTCTTGTCGTAGCTGGAGAAGCCGCGATGCACGGCGCCGAGCCTCTTCACGCCAGCGGCATTGAGTCGTTCGATGGCACCAACCCACAACTCCAGGTCGGGGTTGACGGGGTTTTTCACCAACACGGGCTTGTCAACACCGCGCAGGGAGTCGGCCAATGCCTGCATGGCAAAGGGGTTTGCGCTGGTGCGAGCACCAATCCAGAGGATGTCGACATCGTATTTCAACGCCAGCTCCACATGCTCGGGTGTTGCCACCTCGGTAGCAACATTCATGCCAGTCTCTTTCTTCACGAGCTGCAGCCAAGGCAATGCCTTTTCGCCGTTACCCTCGAAGCCGCCGGGCTTCGTGCGCGGTTTCCACACACCGGCACGGAAGTTGTGGCACCCGAGTTCCTTCAACTGGCGGGCAGTGGTCATCACTTGCTCCTCGGTCTCAGCGGAGCACGGTCCTGCAATGACGAACGGACGTTCATTGTCGGCAGGAAGATTCAGTTTCTCTAATTCTAATTCCATATTGTATAACTTTGATTTATTTCTACGGATGACATTTTTTATCTAAGGAATCTTGGACATAGGTTCTGGTTATCATTCCTTCTTTCCTTGATTCCTTAGAATAAGAACTCTTTCCAAAGCCTCTTGAATCTTCTCTTCCTTGGCGCAGAGCGAGATGCGGATGTAACGCTCTCCACGCGAACCGAAGATGAAGCCGGGGGTGATGAACACGCGTGCCTCGTGGAGAACACGCTCGGTGAGTTGCTCGGCATTGGCGTAATGGTCGGGGATGCGGCCCCAAAGGAACATGCCTACTTGCTGTTGATCGAAGGTGCAGCCAAGGGTGGTCATGATCTGTTCAGCCAACACGCGACGACGACGATAGGTCTCGTAGTTGGCTTCGTGGTGCCAAGCCTCTTCGTTGGTGGTAAGTGCCTCTGCAGCAGCGAGTTGCAAGCCACGGAAGGTACCACTGTCGATGTTCGACTTCACCTTCATAATCCACGAAATGAACTCGGCATTCGTGATGCACATTCCCACACGCCAGCCCGGCATGTTATGACTCTTCGACATGGAGTTGAACTCGATGCAGCAATCCTTGGCGCCCTCCACCTGCAACAGCGACAGATGTTCCTTACTCAAGATAAAGGAATAGGGATTGTCGTTCACGACGACGATGCCATGTCGACGGGCGAACGCCACCAGCCGCTCATAGGTTTCACGACGGGCACGACCACCGGTGGGCATATTCGGATAGTTCGTCCAGAGGAGACGGACAGGCGACAAGCCTTTCTCACGTCGATCGTTGACTATCTGCTCCAACTGCTCGAAGTCGGGCTGCCAGCCGTCGTTCTCCAGCAGATCGTAGTTCACCACCTCTGCACCCAGCAGACGTGAGAGCGATGTGTAGGTGGGATAGCCGGGATTGGGCACGAGGACGGCATCGCCGGGATTCACGAACGCCAGTGTGACATGAAGGATTCCTTCCTTCGATCCGATGAGTGGCAGTACCTCGCTCTTCCAATCGACGCTGACGCCATACCATCGCTCATAGAACTGGGCCATCGCTGAGCGCAACTCGGGTGTGCCCACCGTAGGCTGGTAGCCGTGGGCATCGGGTCTGTGAGCCACTTCGCAAAGACGCTCAATGGTCTGCGGCGAGGGCGGCATGTCGGGTGATCCGATGGCGAGCGAGATGATATCGCGACCTTCGGCATTGAGCTGTGCCACCTCTTTTAACTTACGCGAGAAGTAGTACTCCTGAACGAGCGACAATCTGTCGGCAGGCTTAACATTCTTCATATTCTCCTAATATTTTAAGTTCCTTGGTCAACGGCATGATTGCATCAATGGCCTGGCGATAGCGGGTCAGGCTCTGATAGGTTACGTCGACATAGAACATGTATTCCCATTCGTGGCCGATGACGGGCAGCGACTGTATTTTCGTGAGGTTGATGTTGTAGAACGAAAGAATCGTGAGCACCTTCGACAGCGACCCTTCCTCGTGAGGCAGCGAGAAAACAAGGCTGGCCTTGTCGGACTGTTCCAGCGAACGCATGAAGTCAGCTTTGCGTGTGTTGCAGACAACAAGGAAGCGGGTGAAGTTATGCTTGTTGTCTTCAATCTGGTTCTGCAGCACCTTCAGCCCATACAGCTTCGCGGCATCGGCATGGCAGATGGCTGCCCAGCCACGACACTGCAGGCGACTGATCATCTCTGCCGAACCAGCTGTATCCTCGGCCTCAACGGCCTTCAGCGTGGGATGATTGGACAGGAACTCCCTACATTGCATAAGTGCCACGGGATGGGAGTGCACCTCGGTGATGGTCTCCCATGAGTCTTCGGGCAGACAGCAGATGCAATGCTCGATGTGGAGCTTATGCTCGCCCACGACGGCCGTGCCGGAGTCGCGAAGCAACTCGTAGTTGCGGAGCAGCGAGCCCGCAATGGTATTCTCGATGGCAGTCATGCCAATGACTGTCGGGTCACGCTTGATCTGCTCGTAGACCTGCTCGAAGGTGGAACAGCAGATAATCTGTACCTGCTCGTTCTGGAAATACTGATGGGCCGCGATGTCGTGGAAAGACCCCAGCTCGCCTTGTATTGCTATCCGTTTCATATATGGTTCAATTGCGCCTGCGGCGCGGTTCTATGTGCAGCAAAGCTGCGGTTCAATTGCGCCTGTGGCGCGGTTCAAAGGGTTTAATGTCCTGCGGACGGTTCAATGCGCCTGCGGCGCGGTTCAAATCATAGTCGACTAGAAACTATCAACTATAAACTATCAACTATAAACTATCAACTATAAAAAAGCCCCACTCACGTTTGTGAAGTGGGGCTTTCGTTTTTATTCTCTCTCTTACATCCGAGCTATCTCACACGACCAACCACTTCACAGGCGTTCTGCAAAGTAAAAGTAATAGCCGTAAAAGAAATTGCTCGATTGTCTCATTTTGTTATCAAACTTACGTTATCGGCTGCAAAATTAAAACATTTATTTCAATCCTGCAAACATTTTGTTAGTTTTTTACGCTTCAGGGCTCACTTTGTTTTCAGCACCTCATAGGTGGATGCAGGAATCACATCGGTTTTCTCCCACAACGGCCAGCGGTTGGCAATGTGTTCATACTGCTTGCCCACTTCCTTCTGACGCTGGAACATGAAGCGTGCATTGACATAGCCATCGTCGCCGTCCTTGGCTAGCACATAGCAGTAGAGGGTCTGCACATAGCCGGTCACCTTATTATTCTTCTTATAGGTGTCGCTGAGCCATTCCTGCTGGGGCACCACCACACTCTGAATGGTCACTCCGGGATACCTGGCAGCAAAAGCCTTGCGACAGGCATCGCGATAGAGTTCGAGGTCGCCTCCCTTGTAGAGGTTCACCGTGTATAGCGGCATATACCATGCGCCATCCACCTTCACAGAGTCGGCAGACTCGGCATTCACGCGGTCTTCGAAACCAATGGCATCGCCAAGGTTGTTAGCGGCCTTCTCCATCTCCTTCACGGCCTTCTTGCCTAAGCGGACGAAGCGGTCACCAAAGTTCTCCTTCTGCGCCTCCGTCTTTTTCTCGGTTTGCGCAGCTACAGGCACAGCAGTCATCGCTGCCATAACCAGTACCATATAAAACAATCTTTTCATCATTTCTTCTTTTTAATTCTCAGTTTACATTATTATATATATACTATCCACAGATGGGATGTTTTTATTGATCTTTATATGATCCACAGATTACACAGATGTCTCAGATAACCTAGAAAACTCTGCGTCTCTGCGCGAGATTATTATCCACAGATGTCTCAGATTATTATGTTCGTCTGTCACGTATGTCTTCAAAATCTTCTGTCCGTCTGTCCCGTATGTCTCAAAATCTTCTGTCCGTCTGTTTGTCTGCGGTGCAAAAATAATACTATTCATTCGAATTATCGTTGTTTCTGCCTACGTTTTCAGCATTATTAACTAAGATTGTATGTCTTTGATGCAAACAAAAAAATGATAATTAACGCAAAAACTAAGAAAAAGATTTTGTTGTTTCAGAGAGAAGATGTATTTTTGCAGCGATGAAGAGAGCATACCCCCAGCCCCTCCTTGAAGGGTAGGGAGACAGGGAGGGTGTTCGATGATGATGAATATGAAAAGAAGATTGTTGACTTTCATCGTCGCGGTCCTGAGCTGCCTGCAACTATCGGCACAAGTGGACACGCTGACAAGCCAGATGAGCATGATGCCTCAACGATGGAACCTGCCGTACTACTATGGGCTCCATCAGGGACTGAATGTGTCGCTGTCGGCATCGGTGATCGCGGGATTCGGAAAGCATGCACCGAAGGGCGCAGGCTTTGCGCAGAGTCTGCAGGCCACCTATCTGACTCCACTCATACCCAAGCTCACGCTCATGGCGGGCGGCTATGTGAACAATCTGAACTGGGGTGGCATCAACGCACGCAACGCTGGCATCTATGGTGAGCTGAGCTATCAGTTCAACGAGCATTGGGAGGCACACGTCTATGGACAGAAGAACATCACGGGCAACACGGGATTCATCTCCGGCCTCTATGGCGGCTATGGATATGACTACGGATTATGGCCAATGGCATTCGGTGGAAATCCTATCTACGGCGGCTATATGGGAGGTGTCGACCGCATCGGCGCCGGCGTACGCTATATGCCGAACCCATCGATGAGTGTCGAGGTGAACGTCGAACAGGTGTGGCTGCCCAACCAGACATACGCTCCAACCACTGGCGGCAACTTCCATCAGCAGGTGAGCAGTTTCGGCAGCCAACACGCCATGCCCACTCAGAAGTAGTTTCAAACATTCAAGATAACATTTATAATTAACCAACTATTTACACAAAAAGCTATGGAGAAATATGGAAAGCTGCTGCAGGCAGCCATCATTGCTTTGGGTCTGCTCCTGTTGGGACTCTGCATCAAGGGTGGATTCGACAATTTCACAAACAAGGATCGCCGCGTGACGGTGAAAGGTCTCTCTGAACGCGAGGTTGATGCGAACAAGGTGACATGGACTATCACGCTCGCTGCTTCGGGTAATGAGATGAAATCGGTCATCGCATTCGTGAACACAAAGGTGGACGGCGTGAAGAAGTTCCTGAAGGAAAAAGGACTGGACGGAAAGGCTACGATTACTGTAGAATCGCCCAACGTGACTGACAACTACTCTAACTACTATGGCTCGAATCCTCCGCGCTATGCCTATTCGGTGAATAGAAGCATCAGTGTCAGCTCGAACGACACAAAGCTGATTGACTCCGTGAAGAGCCAAGAGGATGAACTCATCGATCGCGACATCATCCTTGAAAGTTCCTATACCAACTACGAGTACACGAAATTCCAGGAGCTGAAGCCCGAGATGATGGCAGAAGCCATTGCCAACGCAGAGAAGACCGCCTCGCAGTTTGCAGAGAACAGTCACAGCAAAATCAACAAGATTGTGGAAGCCGGACAGGGTGAGTTCTCGATTGATGAGGGCGATGTCCCATATAAGAAAAAGGTACGCGTGGTATCGACCATCACCTATTCGTTGAAAGACTAAAAAAGAAAGCCTCCTCATGGAGGCTTTTTTATTTCTGATATCTCAAACGCAGGCTGTTCAACACCACGCTGATACTCGATAGGGCCATCAGCGCAGCAGCCCACATGGGCGTGATCTGGAAGTCGATGCCAAAGGCGTGAGGCAGTCCAGCCGCCAATGGTATGCACACCATATTATATATAAAGGCCCAGAAGAGGTTCTGATGAATCATCGACACCGTGCGCCGTGACAAGCGGAAGGCTTCCGGCAGTGCCCGCAGGTCGTTACCCATGAGCGTTACCTGCGCCACATCCATCGCCACATCGGTACCTGTTCCGATGGCAATGCTCACATCAGCAAGGGCCAGCGCCTGCGAGTCGTTGATGCCATCGCCCACCATCGCCACATGATGTCCCTGCTGCTGTAGTTCTCGCACGAGATTCTCTTTGTCCTGTGGCTTCACCTGACTCTTGTAATGCTCGATGCCTGCCTTCTCAGCCCAATAGGCAACAGCATCTTCGCGGTCGCCACTGAGCATCCAAATAGAAAACCCTCCCCCCTGCTTGCCGAGCTGAGAGGAGAGGTTTTTGATGGCCTCTGGCACATGAGGCTTCAGCTGTTCACGCTCCTCATAAGGCAGCGAGTCGGCAATTATAAAATTGATGTTCGGGTTGGGAATGGTCAGCGTACCGGTTTTATCGAGTACCAAAGCCGTGACCTTGCGCATCTGCTCGAGTGCAGCCGCATCTTTGATGAGGATGTTCTGCTCGGCAGCCTTACCGATGCCCACCATCAAGGCGGTGGGCGTAGCGAGTCCCATTGCACAGGGACAGGCAATAACGAGTACAGCCACTGCAGAGATGACAGCTTGCTGCAAACCACCACCGCAAAGCATCCAGACGATGAAGGTGAGCAATGACAATGCGGCAACCACTGGAACAAAAAACATGGCCAGGCGGTCAACGACGCGTTGAACGGGTGCTTTCGAGCCTTGTGCCTGCTGCACCATCTGAATGATCTGTGCCAATGCGGTATTCTCACCAACTTGTGTGGCACGGAAACGCAATGTGCCCTGTTGGACAATGGTGCCGGCAAGAACTTTATTGAAACGCTTCTTCATCACGGGAGTCGGCTCACCGGTAATCATCGACTCATCGACATAGGCGGCATCGGCAGTCATGAAACTCTCGGCCCATGTCACCGATCCGTCAACGGGAATCTTCTCGCCCGCCCGCACTTCCAAGATATCTCCAATGGAGATGGTGGAGAGGGGGACGACTTCCCAATCCTTTGTAGGGACGGGGTTCATTCCCCGTCCGCTATGAGTGGAGGCCTCAGTTTGCTGACGGGGAGTAAACCCCGTCCCTACTTGAGGCGGGTTGGGGGTGGGTGTTACCACCCTCGCCGTCTTCGGCTGCAGACCCATCAGCGTGCGTATGCTCGATGCTGTGGCACGTTTGGCACGTTCTTCCAAAAGACGGCCCGTCAGCACAAAGGCAATAATCATCACCGAAGCATCATAAAAAGTTGAGAGTTCAGAGTTGAGAGTTGAGAGAGTCACAACTGAACTATAGAGAAACGAGATGCCAGTGGAGAAGGCTACGAGTGTATCCATATTCGCCATGCCGTGGCGTAGCTGCCGCCAAGCCGACACATAGAACTGTCGACCACAGGTAAGCAGGCCGGCCAGGGCGAGGATCATAGCCAGTTGGTTAGCGGCAGCTCCTCCTGCAGGGGGGAGTATAAAGGGGGCTCCCATCACACCCGCGGCAAAAAGCCATGCCAGCAACGTCTTTCGCTTCAACAAGGAGTATTCGCGACGTTCTATTTCCTCTACCGAGCGGTCTTGTTCGATGACGAGGTCGAAGCCGATGGCATTCACCGCGACTTTCATCTGTTCGAGGGTAATCACGGCATCGTCATATTCCACAAGGGCTGCTCGCGTGGCTAGGTTTACACTGGCCGACGCTACACCCTTCTGTTCACTAAGGGTCTTCTCAACGTGTGCCGAGCACGACGAACATGCCATGCCCACAACGGGAATTGTACGTTTCTGAATCATGCTGCAAAGGTACGATAAAAAGTTGAAATCCGTGCATCGCACGAAAAGGATTTCCACTCTCTACTAAGATTCTTTTTCATTGATGGCTTGGAGATTCCAGACATTTTTCGTACATTTGCAAACAGAAATGCTTTTACAGCCAACCGTAGGGGCAGACCCCCGTGTCTGCCCGAACAAGAAGAGAAGGGTCATGCATCTTTCGGGCAGACACGGGGGTCTGCCCCTACAACTGGATGCTTTCTCTTCAGAGGAGGGGCTATAGTCCCTTTTCTCCCCTTTCACTCCCCTTTACGCCCTTTATACCCCAATAAACTTAATACAACTATGACCTTATCATTATTTAAAAGTACCATCATCGCCTTTGCATTGGCAGGCCTGCAGACCGCAACGGCACAGACCAAGGCCGACTCGCAAGCCCTCACCGCAGCAAACTGGGAGGTGACGGAGATTGGCAAGGGGATGCGAAGTCTGCAGGCAGCATTTCCTTCGCTCTATGGCGGACCGCAATACGTAAGTATCGTAGAAATAAAGCCGTCTCGGAAAGCGAAAGCGGGCATCGGCACATCACGACAGATGAAACCGCTCAGCACGTTGGCCAAGGAACACAAGACGACGGCAGCCATCAACGGTTCGTACTACAACATGCGCAACGGCAGCTCGGTGACATTTCTGAAAATAGACCGGGCCGTTGCCGACTCAACCACTGAAGCAGAATTCAAGATTCGTGTGACGGGGGCCGTAGCTGTCCGCAAGGGAAAACTCCGGATTCTTCCCTGGTCGAGGAGCATCGAGCGAGGCTATAAAAAGAAAACGGGAACGGTACTGGCATCAGGACCGCTGCTCTTGCAGAACAGCCACAATGCTGATTGGTCAGCATGCGACAGTGATTTCATTGCGACCAAGCATCCACGCAGCGCTATAGCTATTACAAAAGACAAGCGGGTATTACTGATTACTGTCGACGGACGCTCTCTAGGCAACGCCATCGGCATGAACATTCCCGAACTGGCACATCTAATCAAGACTTTAGGTGGAAAAACAGCTTTGAACCTCGATGGCGGCGGCTCCACCACCCTCTATCTCAATGGCAACATCCTCAACCACCCAAGCGACAACAAACGCTTCGACCATGAAGGCGAACGCCACATCCCCAACATGATATACTTTAAAAGGTAAAAATCTATATCAAGCAAAATAATAAGCCCTGCTCCTTGAAGAAGCAGGGCTTATTGTTATATCAAGGCTTCCGCCACTTGTTGTCATTATTCTCCATTTCTCTCCCCTAGGGAGAGCTGGAGTGGGGCTTTTAGTCGTCCCAGACGCTACGGTTGTCGAAGACCTTGGCATCAGGATCTTTTTCACCAGTTTCATCGTATCCACCAGAGCCTATTACTGCATCACCTGTACCTGTTACGCCATTTCCGCTAGCAGCCTGCATGAGGTATTCCATTGTCAGTGTCTTAATCACTGGTGTTTGATATGCTATTTTCTTCATAATTGTGTTCTGATTTAAATAGTTATTGTGTAATTAAGTTCACTCACTCTTACTTAATGGTAACCTTCTTGCCATCAATGATGTAAACACCCTTCTGCAGTTTGTTCAAATCACCATCCTTCAGCTGAATCTTGCGGCCAGAGAGATCGTAAACACCATCTACTGCATACTTAATGTTCATGCCATCAATAGATGTTGCTTCACCATCAACATTGAAAGTGACCTTGGCAGAAGAAGATTTGGGAACGACATCTGTAAACTGGAAATAGCCACGGAAGCCCTTCATAACAGTTTTTCCTGTAGAATACCAGAACTCATTACCGCTCAAGAACAAACCATTCTCGGGAATAACAGTACCCGCAGCTAATTTACCATAGAATCCATAAGTCTTCTTTGGACGACTACCGGCGGTATACTCTACCGTCAAATACTCTTCATCAATATATATTTCTGAAGTTACTTCAAACTCAGATATATCTTTTGAAGTTCTAATAAGATAAGGAGAACATCCATAAAGCATACCATCCATAGCGGCAAAATCATAAGATGTAAACTCAACTTCTATGGACTCAACAGGGTTTCCTGTTACTGTTACAGGCTTTATCTCTTTATCAAAGAAAGCTATCTTAACATCTGAACCAAAAACTTCTTCTACCTGAGCTTTTGTCATATCAAATGGCAAACAAAGAGTACTCCACTGATTAGCCTTGATAGATCTCTTTACCAGAATATCAACAGGCCCCCCAGTAGCAACGGGAGGAGCAGTAGAAACCTCATCAAGAACTACCTTGTCTGTAACTGTGATTTTAAATGAAGACTCATCAAAATAGAATGACTGGTCTGTCGACATAGTTACATCAGCTATAGAACCTTGATATTCACCTAAAGCAGTCGAAGCAGCAGCTGTAATATTAATATAAGCTACAGCTCCTTCCGTACCATTAAAGCTCATTCCTGACGTGTTATAAACTAGAACTTGAAACTTTCCTATTGTACTTTGTTTTCTAACTTCAAGTGAAAAACCATCAGGAGTTCTATCAGCTTTAACCACTTCAGTTGCTTCAAAACCTTCAGGTAAAGTTAGCATGAATTGGAAACCACGATAACTTTTCTCTTCACTCGTCATATTAATAGCTACCAAAGCACTCTTTCCTTGAGCAACTGTCACATCACCCAAATAAAGATTATCTGCTGCGAATGAAGTCACGGCGGCAAAAGATGCCAATATTAAAAATAAAACTCTTTTCATATCTTTATCTCCTATAAAAATTATTACTGAGGATCAAGAGTATCAACAAAAGACACTTCTTCTTTTTTCATTTCTTTTGCGGATGAACTACCGCTGCCTGAAAGAATAATATCTGCAATACCCAAAATATCCGTAACATTAATAATATTATTATTTTCCACATTGGCAGCTCCAATATTCTTGAAATTGTTGGGCGCAACAAATTCATTCAAAATGTAATCTGCCGTCAATAGAATATCAGTCACCTCTACTCTATCATTCTCATCAACATCACCGAGGAGATTCAATTTGATATTGAAGTTAAAAGAATCCTTTGCATAAGACTTGGCTTCAGCATCCGACGTAACCAAATTTGTAACATTAGCTACTGCATCAGCCGTAAAGGCATCAGAAGCTTGCACAGGGATTTCGATAAGCACACCGTCTGAAAAAGTATTGCCATTCGCCTGATCATAAACAGCGAAACGAACTGCATTATCACCAACAGGATTGTAGGCAATCACATGTCCTGTTGCAGCTTCCTTCACATTAGTTGCATCGGGAGAGTCGGGTGAGACAGACTCTGTAACAAGCGAAATACCTGTGGGCAGGGTCAAATCAAACTGGAGATCACGGTAAGGAGTTGTTGAGCTCAACTGAACTTTGAGCACGCCTTGACGTGAGGTCACCACTCTTGCATCAGGTACGGAATAATCCTGAGCGAACACGCTGCCTATAGACAGCAGTGCGAGCATTGTAAGTAAACCTTTTTTCATTTTCATTATTGTTTAAATTTTTAAGTTTTATATATTCTTAGTCGGTTTTGTATGGATACAATGAGGACATAGTAATCCATATTTGTGGCAAAGGTACATATTTTTCTATTTTCTTCCAAACATTTTTATCATTTTCTTTCGACAAAGTGCGAAAAAATTTACAATTGCCATCATTTAGCAAATAATTACGGAAAACATGCATTATCAATTCATTCACGCAGAGGACGCAGAGCCACAGAAGTTTAATTTGAGTAATCGGTGTAATCTGCGGTGTATATTCTCGCGCAAAGTCGCAAAGTTATAAAGGTTATCTGTGTAATCTGTGGTTTATATCCTCGCGCAGAGCCGCAGAGGTTTAATCTGAGTAATCGGTGTAATCTGCGGTTTTTTATCTCGCGCAAAGCCGCAGTATTTTTCGAAGTTATCTGTGTAATCGGTGGATGGAAAAACAAAAAACGCCATCAGGCTTTTTTGAGCTTGAAGGCGTTTTCAATACTTGTAAGGTCGTCGGAGAAGGAGCGGTCGATCTTCATGCGCTGCTCCACTTGTCGACAACTGTGGATGACGGTGCTGTGATCGCGCCCGCCAACAAGTTTTCCGATGCGTGCCGCCGGCATTTTTGTATATTTCTGTGCCAGATACATCGACACCTGACGTGCCACGACGAGCTGGTGCGTGCGACTCTTGCTCTGCACGGCAGCTGGCGTGACATTGTAGTGGTTGCACACCGTGTCGAGGATGTCATCGATAGTAAGTGGCTTGTCATCGACCTTCACGGCTCGTTTCACAATACGTTCTGCAAGTTTCAGGTCAATCTTACGATTGTAGACCACGCTGAATGCCATCAGCGAGTTGACGGCTCCCTCGAGATCGCGCACGCTTCCATTGGTACTGTCGGCAATGAACTGCACTACATCCTCAGGAATCTGCAGTCCGTCACGACGTATCTTACTATTCAAAATGTCGATGCACAGCTGGCGATTGGGTTTCTCGAGCTCTGCGATGAGTCCACAAGAGAAGCGGGTGAGCAGTCGCTCCGGCATTCCCTTCAAGTCTACCGGCGGGCGGTCGCTGGCCATGATGATTCGCCGGTTGTTGCGGAAGAGGTGGTCGAAGATGTGAAAGAACGTCTTCTGGGTGCCCTCCTTGCCTATCCACTCCTGAATATCGTCGACGATGAGCAGGTCGATGGTCTGGTAGAAATGAACGAAGTCGTTGAACGTGTTCTTGCGTACAGAATCTGTGTACTGCAGCTCGAAGAGGCGGGCACTGATGTAGAGTACGCGCTTCTGCGGATAAATCTGCTTCACACGATTGCCGATGGCATTAATAAGATGTGTCTTTCCGCATCCCGACGGTCCGTAGATAAACATCGGATTGAACTGGCTGGTCTGCGGATGCTCAGCGATGGACAGTCCAACACTCCGCGGCAGTTTGTTGCTATCGCCCTCGATGAAGTTCGAGAAAGTCTGATGAGGATTCAGCTGCGGGTCGAGTTCCTGTGGTACAGCGGCATCGAGCACAGATGGAGACTGGTTGGCACGACGCTTTGGCTGCTCGGCAGGAGCCTCTGGCTGTTCAGCTTCGAAATTCTGAGAGAGGCTATGCTCGCGGTCGGTGACAACACGATAGGTCAGTCGCACACCCTCACAGAACACACGCCGCAACACCTTACTGAAAAGTCCCACATAGTTCTCCTCCAGGTACTCGTAGACGAAGGGGCTCGGTACCTGCACCAGCACCGTCTTCGTCTGCTCGTTGAACGATTCGAAGGCGATGGGCTTGAACCATGTGTTATATTGCTGCTCGGAGACATTCTCGCTGATGAGTGCGAGTGCTTTCTCCCAAAGAGCATTAGGACTTTCTGTCATTCTCTCTTGCTTCTTATTGTGGCCGATGTCTGCCAAGGCGTTTCATACCTGCAACACCACTTTGTTTTCTACTTATTTCTTCTTAAATCTTCTAGTTTGAATTGCTCGGATTTAGGTTTTGCCGCAGCATTTCGGTTGCAAAAGTACATAAAAAGTTCGTAATACAAAAATTTTTTTAGCCGAAACTTTTTTCACTTGTTTGCGTTTTTCAACACCCCAAAAACACGTAAATCATTTATTCACGGCACTTTACGCATTTTTTTACTAATTCCAATTCCATACAAGCCGCCACAAAAGAGATAACTTACTGGAATCCAGCAAGTTACAATAATTGGTTGCAACAATCAACTTGAATAGTGAAACAATTTGCCGACACCGATAAATCGCAAGAAAAACAAGCGTTTCGAGCGATAAGAGAAGCCGTGAAACATTCACGTCGTAATTTAGACAGCATTTAAATTACTGCGTCTTGTCCTTGCGTCCGAAGACAGAGATGTTGATGTAGCGCTTGGGATGCTCCTTGATGTCGCCCAACAACAGTTCTGCATTCTGCATCGTGCCATTCAAACGGTCATAGAGAGAGGCGTCGTTCATGAGAAGTCCGAGTGTTCCATTCGGATTGTTGAGTTTTTCGGACACCGCCTGCACATTGGCCAACGTCTGGTCCACCTTTTTCATCGTGCCATCGAGGTCGATGTTGTTCAGGTTCTTCGTCAGCTGATCGGCATTGTCGAGTACACCATCAGCCTTCGTCATAATCGACGGCATCTGCTTATTGAGCCCTGCCATGAGCGTGTTGAGTTGTTGTGTGGTCGTGGTGAGATTGGTGGAAACCTTCTCTACGTTACGTATAGAATGGGCAATAGCGGGATCGGCAAGCAGGGCATTCACACTCGCCAGGATGGAATCCACCTTCGGCAACATCTGTTCAACGGCAGGAATCAAGGCGGCGGCACGAGACATGAGACCTTCAGCCATAGAACCGCAGATGGTGTCGCCGGGGGAGAGTTGAGAGTTGAGAGTTGAGGGTTTAGAGTTGAGAACTTTCTCTGACGATGGCGTCCCTTCGGGCTGACTGGAGTGTTGTGGGAGGACCAGGTTCATCTTGACATTGCCCATGAAATCACTCTCGATAGCAGCGGTGGTACCCTTCGGCAGTTGCATCTTATCGTCGAGGGTAAAGGCAACGACGATGTCGCCACCACCCGAATAGTCGAAGGCGATATCTCTGACAATACCTACCTGATAGCCATTAGCGAAGATGGGATTCGATGCAGAGAGCCCGCTGATATCGCTAAATGTGGCGTAGTAGACGTTTTTCTCAGAGAACAGCGAGATGCCTTTGAGGAAATTCATGCCGAAGAACAGGACGACAATGCCTGCGATGGCGACGAGTGCTATTTTGATTTCTTTTTTCATGTATCTTCTATTTTCCTTTGTTCTTTTTAAATTCGCTGATAGCCTCGTTGACATTCATCTTCTGACCGTTCTTGAAAGCGATGATGAAAGCTTCGGGGAACTTGTCGAGAATCTCGCGCCGCTGACGGGCGATCGCATTGTAATCGGTCGAGGCACCAACGGTGTACTTAAACAAGCCACCTTCTTCATAGCAGTCTACATCGGCAAGCCCTTTGAACTGTCGGTCGGTGGTCTTGATCCGCGTGCGACCCGTGAGAATTTGAATCCTAAAGATGGGAGCCTGCGAGGCTGTACCCATCAAGGGAGTAATCTCCGCATTAGCAGGTGCATCTTTCGGCGTTTCCTTAGGTTTATCTTTCGGAGCATCCTTTGGCGTTTCCTTCGGAGCATCTTTTGGTGTCTCCTTGGCCGCTTCCTTCGGAGTCTCCTTTACATTCTGAGCCGGCTGACTACGTTTCTTCGCTGCAGCTGCCTGTTCTTGTTGCTTCTGCTGCTCCTTTTCTTTATATTCATCGGGCACCACCTGTGGAATCTGAGTGTCCTTGATGTCCTGCGGCCGATAAGGCACGTGGAGTCCGTCGAAGTATTTGTTCTTATAGTTGATGAATGCCTTCAGGAAGCCACGCGCATACTTATCGGTCGACGACTCTGCATTCATGAATCTCTCTTCGTCAGGATTGGAAATGAAGCCCAACTCCATCAGGCAGGCCGGCATCGACGTCAGACGCAACACGGCGAGGTTGTTTTGATGAGCCCCCTTATCGATGCGCCCCGTAGCAGCGCAGATGCTCTTCTGAAAGAAGCGTGCCATCTCTACACTTCGCTCCATGTTCTTGTCCTGAATGAACTCGAACATGATATTGCTCTCCGCCGAGTTGTCGAAACCTTGATAGCGCTGCTTGTAGTCTTTCTCCATATAGATCACCGAGTTCTCACGCTTCGCCACCTCCAAATTCTCCTGAATGCCTTTCTTTCCCGTTGTCTCGCCGCGGCCTAACGCATAAGTCTGGTAGCCATGCACCGATGAGCCTTTCGAGACGGCATTGATATGTACCGATACAAACAGATCGGCCTTGTTCTTGTTCGCAATCTCGGCACGCTGCCAGAGTTCGAGGAAACGGTCGGTGGTGCGGGTGTAGACGACTTTCACATCAGGACAGTTGCGCTCAACAATCTTTCCAAATGCCATCGCATAGCGCAGCGTGAGTGTTTTTTCTTTCGAAATCTTACCCACACATCCTGCATCCTTGCCACCATGACCTGCATCGAGCACCAATACAAACTTATCGGCAGCAGAGGCCAGGGTGACAAAACAACAAAGTAACAAAGTAACAACACTGCGTAGGGCGGTGCCGCTTATCGGTCTTTGCAATCTTATTGACTTATTCTTCATTATTAGTTACTTTGTTACTTTATTAGTTACTTTGTTACTTTGTCACCAAGTTACCTTGTCACTTTGATCTTCACTTCTGCTCCATCGCAATCGGCACCCATGGGAGGATTACGTTTTACGACGCTTACCTCGACGGCAGCAAGGCGGTCAAAGCGCGTGAGCAACGCAACTCCGATATTCCATACCACACGCTCAAGCAGATGGCAAGGTTCCATCATCACCTGTCGAACCACCTCGTAGACCTCAGCGTAGTTAATCGTGTCGGCAACATCATCAGAAAGAGCAGCCGCTGAGATGTTGCAATCCATCACAACTGTTACCTCGTAGTCATTGCCCACGAGACGCTCCTGCGGCAGCACACCATGAAAGGCATGGAAGCGCATTCGGCGCAGAGTGATGGTAGAGGTCGAGATGTTCAAGAGTTCAATGCGCCTGCGGCGCGGTTCAAAAGTTCTTTCTCCGTTTTACTACGAAAGCGCCCCTTCGGGTCGAGCGCAAAGCCCTACGGGCGTTTAAGGAGTAAATTTATTCGTCGCTGCCTTCAGCGGTATACTTTTTCAGCGCACGCTCCACGCCGACCTTCCAGGTGTTGATACTCTCGTCCTGCAGGTCGAGGGAGGCAACGAGTTTCACAACGTGGTCGATGGGCATGCCATAACGCAGCACTCCGGAGATGAGCTTAGCATAGTTCCAATACTCCTTATTGAATTTCTCCGAGAGTCCTTCAACAGTAGTTTTGTAACCACGCTTGTTCTCAAACTGGAAGTCGTAACGCTTCGTGCCGTCCTCGTTCACCTGCTTGATAATCTTTCCTTTGGTGACGGTCTTCGGCAACACGATTCCCTCGTCGTCGTCTTGCAAACCCGTGAAGATTTCATAGGGACGACCATCGAGCAATCCTACGAAGGCCACCCATTTTTCTTTATTGTTCTGGAAGCGCACCACGTCGCATTCCAGTTCCTTCGGCCTTACGGCCACTACCTTGTTTTGTAGAATATCCATATAGCTTTACTGTTTCCGTTGGCAAAGATACAAAAAAGATGAAAGAAGAGAGATGAAAGATGCAACTTTTTTTACTTTCAATAGGAAAAAGTTGTCAAAATGAGGAAAAAAGTCGGTCTTTGTAACAAGAAAAGTTATCCGAAATGAATAATAACAGGAAACGAAAGGTCCTTCGTGGTTATACAAATAAACACCCGCGCGGCTCCCTATTCGAGAAGGGGAATGCCACGCGGGTGTAGCTATTTCGCTGCGAAAGGAACGCCGGCGATTACTCGCTGACTACCACAGGCTTATACTTCGGAACGAGCACCTTCATGATGCACCAGCCTACGAGATAGGCAACGGCACAGATGCAGAAGATGATCATGTAGCCAGCAGGCTTGCCCTCAAAGCCCATGAACTTGAAAGCCGCGCCCTGTCCCTCTGCATAGGTGAAGAGTGCACCGGCACCCTTGTTGATGAGGAACGAGCCTACACCACCAGCCATACCACCGATACCCGTGATGGTAGCAATGGTCGACTTCGGGAACATGTCGCCGATGGTCGAGAAGATGTTTGCCGACCATGACTGGTGAGCAGCACCAAGGATACCGATAAGGATGATGGGGAACCACGGTGTGTTGAACACGCCTCCCAGCGGCTGCGCAAAGAGTCCCAGCAAGGGGAAGAAGGCAAAGATAAGCATTGCACGCATACGACCTGCATAGGGATTCATGCCTCTATTAATAAAATAGGTGGGGAGCTTTCCGCCGAGGATGGAGAGCATTGTGATGAGATAGAGCACAAAGATGAGCGTCATGCCCAGCACATCGGTGGGATTGATGTCGAACTGCGACTTCAGGTAGGCAGGAGTCCAGAACAAGAAGAACCACCACACACCGTCGGTCATGAATTTACCCACGATGAACGACCACGTCTGCGGGAAGGTGAAGCACTTCAGGAACGAAATCTGCGGTCCCTCGTCGTTGGCTTCCTTCGGATCGCCTTCGGTTTCGGCATCCTGGTTGATGTAAGTGAGCTCAGCCTCGTTCACCTTAGGATTCTCGTTCGGCTTCTTATAAAGCCAAATCCAGAAGCCCATCCATACATAGCCCAGCGCACCAATGACGATGAAAGCCATCTCCCAACCAAAGAACTTGGCCAGAACAGGAATGGTGAAGGGAGCAATCAGAGCACCTACGGATGCACCACTATTGAAAATGGCGGTGGCATAAGCGCGGTCCTTCTTGGGGAAGTACTCAGCTGTGACCTTGATGGCAGCAGGGAAGTTGCCGGCCTCACCTAATGCGAGGATGCAGCGTGCACCAAGGAAGAGCCATACGGAGACGGTGCTGATGGTCAGCGCAGCATCAGCCACACCAGAAGCCTTGAAGGCACGCAGCGTTTCCTTTGCACCCTCGAAGCCTACAAGCCAGTCACCCGTGACTATGCCGCTGGTAGCAATGCCGCAGAAAGCGTGCAGCACAGCACCCGTCGACCACACGAAGATTGCCCAGAGATAGCCCTTACGCGTGCCCATCCAGTCAACAAACTTACCTGCAAAGAGCATGCACAGCGCATAGATGATGGAGAAATAGGCGGTGATGGTACCATAGTTGTCATCGCTCCAGCCAAACTCCTGCTGGATGCCACCTTCACCTGGATAGGTAAGTGACAGAACCTGACGGTCCATGTAGTTCACTGTTGTTGCGAAGAACAACATCGCACAGATAACCCAACGATAATTGGTCATCTTAGAAGTTTTGATAGGACTCATTGTAGTTTACTATTTGTTTATTTACGATTTATGATTTTAGTCATTGGTGAGTTCAATTTGCAAAGATACGAAAAATCGAGGACATTACAAAACAAATTTTTGTTTTTTCTTGTGAAATGCCCTATTATCATCGTTCTCTTCTCATTTTTCACTCTTGGAAAGTGACCCGCACTTTCCAAGAGTGATGTGTTCATTAGTCCTGGAAGTAGACGCGCTTCACTCGGTTGCTGACAGCCGTGAGCACTTCGTAGGGTATGGTGCCGGTGATGTCGCTGAGAGTAGTAACAGGCAGATTGACACCGAAAATTTCGACGGAGTCGCCTTCCTTACAGTCGATGCCCGTGACATCGATCATCGCCACATCCATACAGATGTTTCCTACATATTCGGCACGCTGGCCATTGACGAGACAGTAGCCGTGACGATTGCCCAACATGCGGTTCAGACCGTCAGCATATCCGATAGGGATAGCACCGATAATGCTATCGCGCTCTAGAACGGTACGTCGAGAATAGCCAACACTATCGCCCGCTGCCACATGCCGTAGCTGCAGGATGGTAGTCTTCAGCGTGGAAACGGTGTTGATAGCTATGTTGTTGCGAGGATTCACGCCATAGAGTCCAAGGCCCAAACGGCACATGTCGAGTTGCCGCTCCGGGAAATGCTCAATGCCTGCTGAGTTGCAAATATGGCGCAGTATTTTATGACTAAAGGCCTTCTGCAGCTGCTGGCTTGCCGCATCGAAGAGTTGGAACTGACGAGCAGAGAATGTATCGAAATCATCGCAGTCGGAACCCACGAAATGACTGAACACGGAACGGGGGATGACTGCCGACTGATGGCGCAGGCGTGCAATGAGCTTCGCCATCTCGTCCGATACATCGGTTCCGTCTTGTAAAGTGCTCGGCATCGTATTGAATCCCAGTCGGTGCATGCCCGTATCAAGTTTGATGTGGACGGGCCAACCCGTGATACCTTCGCGCTCGGCAGCAGCAATGAGAGCATCAAGCAAACGGAAGGAATAGACTTCGGGCTCGAGGTCGTAGTCGAAAAGCGTCTTGAACGACGACATCTCTGGATTCATCACCATGATATTCGCTGTAATGCCCGCACGGCGCAAGGCTGCGCCCTCGTCGGCTACGGCCACAGCCAAATAGTCCACACCGTGATCTTGCAACGTCTTGGCAATCTCGATGGCTCCTGCACCATAGGCATCAGCCTTAATCATGCAGACGAGTTTCGTTTCGGGCTTCATGAACGAGCGATAGTAGTTGAGGTTTTTCACCACAGCGGTGAGGTTCACTTCGAGCGTCGTTTCGTGAACCTTCTGCACAAGCAGTTCCGTGATTTGGTCGAAACCGAAGGGGCGGGCACCCTTCAGGAGGATAACCTCATTGGCGAGTTGATGGAACACCTCGCTGTGGATGAACTGCTCGACGCCCTTGAAGAAATAACTCTCTACAGCTGCGAACCGTTGTTGCTGGTCGTAGAGGACAGGACCGATGCCAATGAACTTCGTGATGCCACGCGAGTGGATGAGTTCAGATACTTTGGCATAGAGGTTTTCAGGGGCGAGGCCACTCTGCTGAATGTCGCTCAATATGAGTGTGAGCGGCTGCTGTGCTGCCTGAGCGGCATGAGTGTTCGAGGTGCGGCGCTGCATGAAATCGAGTGCAATGTCGAGCGACTTCAAGTCGGAATTATAGCTATCATTGATGAGTGTGCAGCCATCGCGACCCTCTTTCACCTCAAGACGCATAGCAACGGGCTCCAATTGTTGCATGCGCTGATCGAGGTCGTCGGGACGAACGCCCAAATGCAGGGCTACAAGGGCGCAGATTATAGCATTTTGAATAGAAGCATCGTCGACGAAAGGAATGCTGAACCAGTCATCGTCGCCCTGCTTGAACGAGTAGGCCACAGTTGTCATAGTCGGCTTTTTCTCTATCGACTTGACGAACATTGCGACGCTTCGGTCTTTCTGCGACCAGACAAGACGCTCGCCCTTGAAGTCAGTGATGGCCTCTGCCTGATGGCGAATCAAGTCGTCGTCAGCATTGTAGACAATGGTCTTCGCATCGTGGAAAAGCTGCATCTTCTCTGCACATTTCTCCTCAAGCGAAGAGAAGTTCTCCTGATGGGCTGAGCCTAGATTGGTAATGATGGCGATGGTGGGCTGAATAATGTCGCGCAAGGCAGCCATCTCGCCACGCTCGCTGATACCCGCCTCGAAAATACCTAGCTGTGTCTGGTCGTTCATCAGCCAGACCGACAGCGGCACACCAATCTGCGAATTATAGCTACGCGGCGAACGAGTTACCGTCATCGACTGCTCAGGTTCGGGCAGCGTGGAAAGAATCTGATAGAGCCATTCTTTCGCCATCGTCTTGCCGTTGGAACCCGTGATGCCGATAACGGGTACGTCGAACTCCTCGCGGTGCCGTTCGGCCAGTCGTTGGAGAGCGCGCCGCGTGTCGGTGACGAGCAGGAAGTTGCATCCGGCAAAAGAGGTAAGGTCGGCAGGCAGCGTTTCTACAACGAAGTTATGAACCCCACGGCGGTAGAGCTCGCCAATATACTTGTGCCCATCGTTACGAGCAGAGCGCAATGCAAAAAACAAGGTTTCCTCAGGGAAACACAACGAACGGCTATCGGTGAGCAGAAAGCTGATGCAAGCATACTGATCGCCATATCGGTGAGCACCGATGAGAACCGTTATTTGTTCAATAGTGTAGGTCATATTGATTTACGATTATACAATTTACGTTTTTACGAGAATCCGTTATAACGCTGTTGATGATATCATGAAATTAAATCACTTCATTCGAGGGATTTCACTTTGTCACGCGGAACCAGTCGATGTCGAACAGACCGACATCCGACTTTGCATTGTCCTCGACAGCAACGAATCCAATCTTGGCTCCAATCCATTTGCCTTCACGCATCTGGAAGGAAGAACCGGCCGGCTGGAACTTCTTGCCGTTCAGACTATAAGCAAAGCTGATGCGGCCATCGCTGACCGTCATGCGAAGGAAGATGTCCATATAAATGGCTGGATGATAGGGAATTTCGTCGGCGGCTGTAGGTTTCAGCGTAGCCAGCACCTGCTGCTCTTCCGTCTGCCCTTGGTCAGCCTTCTCGCAAGTGAGCTGCTTCAACTGGAACTCATCGCCCACACGCTCAACCACCAAAGCCGAATAGCCGCGTCCCATCACGATGATTCCACCGCGCTGATGCTCAGCCTTGGCTGCCAGGCGTACTTTTGTAGTTGCCGTGAAGCAGTCGGCGGGAGTCTTCTGCAGAAGCATATTGGGCACAAGCCACATGTTGGAAGGTTTCTCACCTACCCCTTTATCTTGAATGGATGGGAGCTTCCACGTGAAGAGTCGGAAACAACCGTCAGCAGTTGGCATTCCGAAATATTGATCGTAGTCGGCCTGCCATTGCCATTGAAGCCCAAGTGTGGGTGTATTGAACTCATCACTCTCCTGCGGGTTGACAACGATAGTCGGGGCTGCCTTAGGTTTGCGATACGTCATGACGGGTTCACCGTTTTTGCCCATGATAGGCCAACCACTACTCCAGTCGACAGGTTGCAAGTGCACCACGCGACCATAAGGGCCTTTATCCTGGAAATGCATGAACCAATCCTCGCCCTGCGGTGTATGAACCCAACCACCCTGATGAGGACCGTTCACCGTCGTCTTACCCTGTTTCAAGACGGTCTTGCTCTCGTAAGGACCATAAGGACTCTTCGAACGCATAGCGAGTTGCCACCCCGTCTCGACACCACCAGCAGGACACATGATCCAATACCAGCCATCACGCTTGTAGAACTTCGGACCTTCGGTCGTATAGTCGCGGTTGCCTCCATCGAAGACGATGACAGGATTCCCAATCTGGCGAGTGCCGTCGGCAGAGAGTTCACGCACAGATAGCACCGAGTTAAAACCGGCCCGCGAGTTGGCCCAACCATTGACGAGATAGCAACGGCCATCGTCGTCCCACAACGGACAGGTATCAATCATGCCCTTTCCCGGGATGACACACACCGGTTCCTCCCACGGTCCAGCTGGATTCTTCGCCTTCACCATCATCACCCCACGATCAGGATCGCCCCAATAGATATAGAATTCGCCATTGTGATGACGAATGCTGGGTGCCCAAACACCATTTCCGTGCTGAGGCAACTGTCCTGGGAACTGACTCTGCAAAGCATGTCCGATGATGGTCCAATTCACCAAATCCTTGGAATGCAGGACTGGCAGACCCGGCATGCATTGGAAGGAAGAAGCTGTCAGGTAGTAGTCGTCGCCAACGCAGATGACATCGGGATCGCTATAGTCGGCATTCAATACTGGATTGGTATAGGTGCCGTCACCACGATCGGGGCACCACACTTCCGACCGGTATTGTGCTGATACCGTTCCTGCGATGAGCAACAACAGAGCCAAAATATGCCATCTCATATCTTTCGTTTTTAGTTTCCGCAGGCAAAGGTATAAAAAAAAAAGTGGACTGCCGTCATCATTCCGCGAAAAATGATAACAGCAGTCCAAAAAATGTGAATAAAGCGTTTCAAGGGGAGTTCATGGAACATCACCCTTTAGCATTCTTTATTTTGCATAGAGAGCCACTATGGTCTCGTACTTCTCCTGCTTGCCAGAAGTCTGCTTCGGCTCCTCTACCTTCTTACCATACTCGTAAGCCTGCTCGAGGGTGAGCTTGCCGTCCTCGAAGTCCTTACCGATACCGGCATCGAAGCTTGCATAGCGAGCCTTCTTCATTGCGGGAAGTTCGCTGTTCTCGAGGATGTCGGCAGCATTGAGCAGGGCGCGGGCCATAGCATCCATACCGCTGATGTGAGCGATGAACAGGTCCTCAAGGTCGGTAGAGTTACGACGGATCTTAGCGTCGAAGTTAGTACCACCGTTGCCGAGGCCACCATTGCGGATGATCTCCAGCATAGCCTGTGTCAGCTCGTAGTTGTCGATGGGGAACTGGTCGGTATCCCAGCCGTTCTGCACGTCGCCGCGGTTAGCATCGATGCTGCCCAGCATGCCAGCGTCAACAGCGCAAGCCAGCTCGTGCTCGAAGGTGTGGCCAGCCAGCGTAGCGTGGTTCACCTCGATGTTCACCTTGAAGTCCTTGTCAAGTCCGTGAGCGCGGAGGAAGCCGCATACGGTCTCGGTGTCCACGTCGTACTGGTGCTTGGAAGGCTCCATGGGCTTCGGCTCGATGAGGAATGTGCCCTTGAATCCCTTGCTGCGAGCATAGTCGCGGGCCATAGTCAGCATAGTTGCCATATGCTCCTTCTCACGCTTCTGGTCGGTGTTGAGCAGGCTCATGTAGCCCTCACGTCCGCCCCAGAACACATAGTTCTGACCGCCGAGCTTAATGGTAGCGTCGATGGCATTCTTAATCTGAACGATAGCGCGGGCTACGACGTCGAAGTCGGGGTTGGTGGAAGCACCGTTCATATAGCGCTTGTTGCTGAAGACATTAGCCGTTCCCCAGAGATTCTTGATGTTAGGGTACTGCTTCATCTTCTCCAGAGCGTAGTCAGTTATTGCCTTCATGCGAGCCTCATACTCCTCAACGGTGGCTCCCTCCTCAACGAGGTCTACATCGTGGAAGCAGAAGTACTCGATACCCAGCTTATCCATAATCTCAAAGCCAGCGTCCATCTTGTCCTTAGCGCGCTGAACGGCATCATCTGCCTTGTCCCACTCGTAGCTGCGAGTCTGTCCACCAAACGGGTCAGCACTAGCCTGTCCAAGTGTGTGCCACCAAGCCATAGCGAACTTCAGCCAGTCCTTCATCTTCTTTCCCATCACGACCTTTTCGGGCTCGTAATAGTGGAAAGCCATTACATTCTTACTGTCCTTTCCCTCGAAAGGAATTTTACCGGTAAACGGAAAATACTCTTTTGCCATAATTTTTTTGAATTAAATTAAGATATTAAACATTTTATATTAAACTTCCTTGGATAAAGCCTTCTTCCACTGCTCGTAGGCAGCCAGATATTCTTCACGACGAGCCATATCGGGGTCAATGACGGCCAGACGCTTCAGCGAAGCGAAAGCTTCGTCGTGGTCCTTGTAGATACCACAGCCCATACCGGCACCCTTGGCGGCGCCTACCGAGCCATCGGTCTCCAGCAGTTCGATGCTAGCACCACTTGTCGAAGCCAGCGTCTGGCGGAAGATGTCGCTGAGGAACATGTTGGCGCGTCCGGCATGAATCTTCTGGATGTCCATACCCATCTCGCGCATGATCTCCATTCCGTAGCAGAACGAGAACACGATGCCTTCCTGTGCTGCACGCATGAGGTGTGCCTTGCCATGTTTGTTGAAGTTCACGCCGTGAATAGAAGCACCAATCTCGCGATTCTCGAGTACACGCTCGGCACCATTACCAAACGGAATGACGCTCACGCCCTCGCTACCGATAGGAACAGCTGCCATCAGGTCGTTCATCTCGGCATAGCTGATGCCCTCGGGAGCCACCGTGCGGCGCATCCAGGCATTCAGAATGCCAGTACCATTGATGCAAAGGAGCACGCCCAGACGATTAGCCTCAGCAGTATGATTGACGTGTGCAAACGTGTTGACACGCGACTTCGGGTCGTAGTTCACATCGCCGAGCACACCATAGACAACGCCCGAGGTGCCAGCCGTAGCAGCAATCTCACCGGGGTTGAACACGTTGAGCGACAAGGCGTTGTTAGGTTGGTCGCCGGCACGATAGCCAATAGGAGTACCCTCCTTCAGTCCAAGTTCCTCAGCTGCTGCGCGGCAGACCTGCGACTGAACGCTGAACGTGGGAACCACCGTTGGCAGGACTGACTCTGGGAATCCGAAATAATCCATGAGGAACTTGGCAGGACGATTCTCCTGGAAATCCCACAGCATACCCTCTGAGAGGCCGCTGGCGGTAGTGTTACACTCACCGGACAGCTTCAGGGCAATATAGTCGCCCGGCAGCATAATCTTATAGATCTTCTCGAATAGTTCAGGCTCGTTTTCTTTCACCCAAGCCAGCTTTGAGGCGGTGAAATTACCCGGCGAGTTAAGCAGATGACCCAGACAGAGGTCGCTACCGAGGTCGCGGAAAGCGCGCTCACCATAAGGAACGGCACGCGAGTCACACCAGATGATGGCATCGCGCAGCGGCTTCAGGTCTTTGTCGACACACACCAGGCCATGCATCTGATACGAGATGCCGATAGCACAAATCTGTTCGCCCTTGGCACCCGTCTCGTCCATAATCTTGCGAAGCGACTGCTTCAGATACTGCCACCAGTTCTCTGGCGACTGCTCTGCCCATCCTGCCCTTACAGCCTTAATGGGTGCTTCACTCTCAGGGAAGAATGCCGATGCGGCACATTGTCCACTCTCCATTTCCACCAGTGATGCTTTCACCGATGAGCTTCCTACATCGAAGCCTAAGAGAAATTGTTTTTCCATATACCTTATTTATAGTTAGATATTAGATGTATCATTACTTCTTGGCCTCGTCGCGCCAAAGCTTGGTCATATCCTCCAGCGTCTTACCCTTGGTTTCGGGCACGAGCTTCCAGACGAAGATAGCGGCGATGATGCAGATGATGCCATACAGGCCATACGTGAACCAGTGGCCGAAGTCGTCGCCAGGCGTCAGGTGCATGTTGAACATTGGAACGAACGTCGACGAGACGATGAAGTTGAAAATCCACTGGAAGGCAACAGCAATGGCGACAGCAGCGCCACGAATGGTGTTCGGGAAGATCTCGGCAATGAGCACCCAGGTGATGGGACCCCACGAGAACATGAACGAAGCGCTGTAGACCATGATGCTAATAGCTGTGACCAGCTCCAGACCTGCATGACCGAAGGTAGTGGCAACACCGAAGGCACCGAGAGCCATTCCCAGTGAGCCCCAGATGAGCAACGGCTTGCGGCCCCACTTCTCAACAGTGAAGATAGCAACGAGGGTGAAGAGAATGTTGATGATACCCATGAAGACGGTGACCATCATCGGATCTTGCATACCCATATCGCCGAAGATGCGAGGAGCATAGTAGAGTACAGCATTGATGCCTACAGCCTGCTGGAATACGGAAAGCATGATGCCGATGAAGATGCACATAACGCCATAGGTGAAGAGGCGCTCGGTCTTCACGGTGATGGTTTCCTTGATGTCCTGCAGGATTTGCTTGGCCTTCTCGCTGCCGTTGATCTTCGACAGAATGCCGAGAGCCTTGTTGTCCTGGCCAATCATCACCAGATAGCGTGGAGTCTCAGGAACGAAGCAGATGAGCAGAGCGAAGAGGCCTGCGGGTACTGCCTCGGAACCGAACATATAGCGCCAACCCGTGGTCACCGTCCACTGGGCAGCGGGATTGATGGCAGCGATACCCTTACCCATTTCCTCCACCAGCGGCTGAATGTGGTCGCCAAGGATGAAGAAGTTGACGAAGTAAACCACCAGCTGACCGAAGATAATGGCAAACTGGTTCCAGGAAACAAGCATACCGCGAATATTCGACGGTGCAACCTCACCAATATACATCGGGCAGATGGCCGATGCCAAACCTACGCCGATACCACCGATGACACGATAGATGTTGAACATGACGAGCAGCGAGAAGCTCGGAGCGCCGTGCTCGAAGAACAGGAACTCAGGTTCCATGCTTCCCAGTGCCGAGATGAAGAACAGCACACCTGCCAGAATGAGTGAACGCTTACGTCCGAGATTGCTAGCGAGGAAGCCAGAGAGTGCCGAGCCGATGATACAGCCTATCAACGCACTCGACGAGGTGAAGCCATGCCATCCGTTGGTGTAACTAAAGTCTTTTGCCTCCATGAAGAAAGCCTGCAGGCCCTTTTCGGCACCTGAGATCACAGCGGTGTCATAGCCGAAGAGCAGTCCGCCAAGCACAGCTACCATCACGATTGAAATGAGGTAGCCTTTGTTTCCTTTGTCTGTTGTCATTTTGTTGTTTAGATATGATATGATTTCAGTTTGCAAAATTAAAAGAATTATCTGAAATCGTCAAATTATTTACAATCAATTTTTTCTCTATTTGTTTCACAAATCTTTCGCTATGTATAATTTGCCGTTATTTTTCCAAGAAATGAACGAAAGAGGGAAAAAAGAAGGACCGGAATGGGGAAAAGTAGTTGCCAGTTGTGTTGGTTGTTTTATATTCTGATTATTTGAAAACAACAAGGACAACAAAGACAACTGTTCGGGCAGACACATGGGGCTGCCCCGACACGAGGCACTTTTAGATAAAAAGAAAGTACCGATTCATTTGAACCGGCACTTCTCATATTATTGCTCAAGTAAACTTGGCTCTGCGCTTACTTAACCACAAACTTCTTGCCATTCTGGATGTAGATGCCCTTTACGGGATTCACAATCTTGCGACCAGAGAGATCGTAGACGGCTCCATTCTTGACAGCGGTCTCAGCATTGCTGATGCCCAAATACTCGTCATCATTGCAGAGCGTCAGATTCATCACATAGAGCCAGCCCTTCTGGTCGAAGGCCAAGCGGCTCTTCACCTGATCACTCAGTTTGTAACCCTTGAGGTTGTAAACGGTGAAGACAGCAGCATCTTCGTTCTCCTCGTCTTCAGCAACTTCAACGATAAAGTCACCAGCCTCCCCATTTGCAGAACCATCCATCTTCAGATAGAATCCCACCTCAGGAGTATAGAATTCCTCCGAAAGGGTGCCTTCGGCAGTCTGAAGCTTCATGTTGTCGTCAGAGATGAGTCCAACAACATCGTCCATCAACAGAGCTTCCTTAGCGGCCTTCAGGCTAACACTTGTGTGGGTTGCATCAGCCTCGTCCTTGCTCGGAGCGACAGGCAATACAACCAGTTCGCTTGCGAGTGTGCGCTCTTCCTCGGAAGCATCGGCCTCATTGCAGCTGAACTCAATGTTCTTGAAGTAATAGGTGTTGTCAGCATCCTTGTAGACGTTCAGGTTGAAGGCAACGGTGGAACCGCCATTCTGCTCGGCTGTGATATCCTGTTCGAACTCGAAGTGCTGCCACTCCTCAGTCAGGGAGAGGTTACCGAACAAATCCCAATGCAGGTAGTCACCAGGACCTCTGTGAATCTGTGTTTCGATATCGGTGGGATGATCTGCGCGTGCATCGATAGCGAATTTAATCTTCTGGCCAGTGTGGAACACGTGCTTGTGGGCAACGAAGAACTGACTCTGCCAGTTGGTGAGCTCCACGCTATCGCCGACATTCACGCCCGAGTTCAGATTGCCTTCGCGAACAACATACATAGGAGTAGTGCCCGTCACATTACCTTCTTCATCCTTGTTTTCGCGCATGTAAGTAGCAGCCACCGATGAGACGGAGAGTACAGGCTCAACGCCCAGAGGATCGGTCACTATACGTGCAGGCTGGTCGGTGCCGGGAACGCCATCACGGCCCGTGAAGGTTGTGAATGTACCATTGCCAAATTTAATCTCATCCTTCGACTTCACACCATCTCTAACGATGTTGAGCCACTCCGAGAACTCGTGGGGTTTTTCCTGCTCACGGATTTCTAGCTTCACGTCGTCGAAGTAGATGACATTGCCGTCAGTCATAGTAGAAAGGTTGAAAGCAACTGACTGGAAGTACTTACCATTTGCATTCTGAGTGTGATTGCCGTCAACAATAGCAGTTGCCGAAACTTCCTTCCATTCTGTGCCGTAATCGACGTTACCAAACAGCTGATAGTGGTTGTAGTCGCCAGGAGCATAGTGGGCCTGGGTCTCGAAATGACCAGCCTTTTCAGCCTTTACCTTCAATGTCATTTTGACTTCCATTCCTTCAGGCATGGTTTGTGTAGCATAAATAAAGAACTGGCAGTCCCAAGAAGCTAGTTTGCCATCGACCTCTACTCGGTTGCCGGCTGCAATAGCCTGTTCATCACTACGAATAATCACCCTTGCGCAATGGTTGCTGGGATCAGCGGGGTCTTCCACAATCTCTGCGAATCCCTGGAACTGGCCACCATCATCATACTGCTGGCCGCTTTCAGGGTCAAACTCTACGCCCTCGCGATAATCATGGCACCAGAAGCTCGACCACAGCGGGTCAGCTGCTCCCTCCATGTTTCCGTTCACTACGAGGTCTTTCCAATCACTTTGGGCAAAAGCACCGCTACTAAGCAATACTGCCACAAAAAGAGTAAAAAATTTCTTCATAAGTTTTCTAGTTAGGATTGTTTGACATGTTTGTTAAAAATTCTGCTGCAAATTTAAGGCGTTTATTTCAACATCCCAAATGATTTGTAACAAAAAAATTTACTTCTTGTAACAGAAAACTTTTTGTTTGTAACCAGTCATCGTGAAAGCCCTTTATAGCCTCACGATGACGAGTTTTCCAGCGTATTCCACCATGCGTCCCTCGGGTGCATCCAGGTCGAGCTGACGGGGCGTATCGGGCGTAACGAGCACCACGTTGAAGCGACGTTTCTGCAACATACCGGGGAATTTCCCTTCGCGCTTGCCGATGGTCAGTGTGCGTGTGGCATCGTCATAGCTGATAGGAATGGTGGCATACTGTCCTTTCTCATAGTTGTAGTTGGTGCCTTCGTCCTCATAGAGTTGGAACTCGCCGTTGCAGCCACTATATATATAAAGGTGGATGAGTTCAGCGGGCTTCTCGTCGCTCCACTCCATCTCCGGACCAAACGGGATGATGGCACCTTCGCGAACGAAGACGGGAATGCGCTCATAGGGGGCGTCGACGACCAATCGCTGTCCGCCCTGCAGGTGTTCCCCCGTGTAGAGGTCGTACCAACCGCATTGCTTCGGGAAGTAAACCGAGCGGTTGCGTGCCTTGTAGTAGCCCACAGGACAGGCCATCAGCGCCGGGCCGAGCATCCACTGGTTGCCGATGTCCTCCACGCGACGGTCGCCGTTGAAGTCCATCACCAGAGCTCGCATCAGCGTGTAGTCCTTGAAGTGTGCCCAACCAGCCAACGAATAGAGGTAGGGCATGAGGCGATAGCGCAGCTTGTCGTAGTAGACGAACGACTGGTAGGCCGGATGCTCGTCGGGTGCAATATTCCAGATTTCACGCAGCGGCCACTGGCCGTGAGCACGGAACAGCGGGATGAAGGCACCAAACTGGTTCCAGCGGGTCTGCAACTCACGCCACTCCTTCAGGTCTTCGTTCTCCTGACCCGTCTGGTCGAAGAGCTGCTGGGCAGCCACATAGCGATTCTCCACGCAGAATCCTCCCTGGTCCATACCCCAGAAGGGCACGCCCGACATCGAATAGTTCAGTCCAGCAGTCATCTGTGCACGCATATCCTCCCAGCGAGTGCCGATGTCACCGCTCCACGTAGCCGTTGAATAGCGCTGCTCGCCGGCAAAGCCGCTACGGGTGAGCAGGAACACGCGCGGCTCGTCCTTCTTTCCCTTCCAAACTGAGCGCTGGCCGTTGTAGATGGCATCGGCGTTCACGGTGCTGTAGGCGTTGAAGTATTCCGTCGACGTGCCGAGGGCGGTGGGACCACAGAGGGCCTTTCTGTACCACATGGGCGTGCAGTCGCGCACGTTCGGCTCCGAGGCATCCATCCACCAGGCATCTATTAAAGTTGAGAGTTCTTTCCCCGCTTCGCTCTGAAAGCGCCCCTGCGGGTCGAGCGGAGAGTTGAGAGTTGAGTGTTTTGTTCCCTTGAGGGCAAGACCCGAGTAGAGATTCTCGTCCATCTGTCGCCAGAACATCTTGCGGGCACCAGCGTCGTAGGCATCGTAGAACGAGCCGCGGAAGCCCAGCCAGTCGTGGATGTCGTCCTTCACGGCCTGGTGGTACATCCAGCCGTTCTTGTCCAGCTCCTTGTAGTTGTCGACGGTGTCGTAGAACTTCGGCCAGACCGAGATCATGAAGCGGCCGTGCATCTGGTGCACATCGGTGAGCATCTGCTGCGGATTGGGATAGCGCGACGCCTCGAAGGTGTGGTCGCCCCACGAATCGAGTTTCCAATAGTTCCAGTCCTGCACGATGTTATCAATGGGAATGTGGCGCTTGCGGAACTCACCCAGCGTCTCCACTATTTCCTGCTGCGTCTTGTAGCGCTCGCGGCTCTGCCAGAAGCCCAGCACCCACTTCGGATAGAGCGAGGCCTTGCCAGTGAGCGTGCGATAGCCTGAGATGACGTCGTCCAACGACTGTCCGGCGATGAAGTAGTAGTCCATATCACGGGCCATCTCGCACCAGATGGTCAGGCTCTGGCGGTCGTAGACATCACGAGGCTCGGCCACACGCAGACCACAGTACGATTCGCCGCCGTCGGGTTGCCATTCTATGCGCAGATGGGCGCGACGGCCGGGACGCAGGGGCACTTCAAACTTGTAGGCATTGGGGTTCCAAGCCGTGCGCCAGCGCTCGCTCACCACTTCCTTCCCATCGATGTACACCTTGACATAACCGGCGTAGTAGAGAATGAACTGGTAGGGAGTAGGAGCCCACTCTACATCGTCGGGGCTTACCCCCATGGGAGGCGTAAAGGCCTTGGCTTCAGGCTCAATATAGCCTTCGTAGACGACGTTGGCGCCGTCGAGGTTGAATCCCTGCGGCAGGTTCTTGATACCGCCGTTGTCGGTCTTGCAGGCAATCTCCGAGGTGGCGGGATAGCCGTATTCGTAGTAGATGCTGTCCTCGTCGCGAACCAGCTTCTTGCCGTTTCTATCGATATAGGTACCCGTGAGGTGTCCTTCCTTGCCGTGTTTGTCGTAGAGCTTGAAGGCACGGTTCAGCTGCAGGTAGTCCTTCGGATTACCAAAGCGGCAGTAGCTGTAGGCATCCCATAGCAGACCGTAGTTCTTCGTGGAAAGCACGAAGGGAATGGAGACTTTCGTGTTGTACTGAAACAGATCTTCGTTCTTGCCATACATATTGAACTCCTCGCTCTGGTGCTGACCCAGGCCGTAGAACGACTCGCTACCCAGCGGCGAGAAGAACTTCATCTGCCACTGCAGACCGTGCTTCATCTCCTCGGTAACGGCAGCACCACCTTTCGCGCCAAGTTCTCGTTCGGGCACCGTGAAGTCCCAGAACTGCTTGCCGGGCTCCTCGTTAGGACGGTCGTAGACTTCGCGAAGCAGGGGTTTGTGCTGACCATCGAAGAACTCTATGCGACCGGTCTCCTTGCTCACCTCGGCCTGTACGTTCTTGGCCTTCACCACCACACGGGCAGGCACCACCAGGTCACCCGTTTCAGCGGGCAACTCCTCAACGGTTACCGTGCCTTTGTACTGCGCCTGCGGCACAATCATCAGGCTCTGCGGCTTCACGGGCAGCTCATCCTTCGATGTGGCCCGCACACGGATAATGTTATCGTTCATCACCTCGAGCTGAATCACCCGAGCCTGTCCGCCCGTCGGACGAATGGTCACTTTCTGCCCGTCTTTCACAACGGTTTCCTGAGCAGAAGCCGTAAGCCAGCAACCCATCATCGCCAGCATCAGCAAGCAAAAACTTCTCATTGTTTTCATCATGTATAGTTTTTAGATTTCAACTGCAAAGATACAAAAATTTTCGAAACTACATCATAAAAGTCGCGAAAAATGCAGCAAATACATTTGGTTTTTCGCCCACTAATTCGTATCTTTGCACACATGAATGAAGAATTATTTCGAACCATCGTAGCATTGCCCGAAGCACCCTTCCGTATCGGGGCTGCCGAGCAAGTGCTTTGCATAGGCTCCTGCTTTGCCGACGAGATAGGCCGCCGCTTTCAAGACGACCACTTCCCAACTGTGGCGAATCCCTTTGGCGTGATGTACAATCCTGCCAGCATACTGCATACGATACAGAGCCTCCCCCGACCCCTCCAAAAGGAGGGGTGCCACGCCATAGATGACGAATACTGCTACGCCTCCCCTCCCTACGAGGGAGGGACTGGGGGTGGGGCTACCCTTGCTATCCTCACCCTCGGCACCAACCACGTCTACATCGATCGTGCAACAAACAAGATTGTGGACAACTGCCAGAAGCGGCCGGCAAGCGACTTCGTGGAGCGTTGCCTCAGCGTCGACGAGTGTGCCGACTACTTGCGTCGCAGCATCCAGCTGTTGCATGAGTGGAACCCCGAGATGAAGATCATCCTCACCGTCAGCCCCATCCGCTACCGCAAATACGGCTATCACGAGAGCCAGCTGTCGAAGGCCACGTTGCTGATGGCGGTGGAGAAGGTAACCAAGTACCGAGGTGACAAGGTTACAGACAATCAAGAAGATGTTACTTTGTTACCTTGTTACTCTGATGCTTTGACTTATTTTCCCTCCTACGAAATCCTACTCGATGAGCTGCGCGACTACCGCTTCTATGCACCCGACATGCTGCATCCCTCCCCACAGGCCGTAGACTACATCTACCGCCGCTTCCAGGATTGTTTCTTCTCCGACGAGGCACGCCAGTTCGTCGCTGAGTGGCGCCCCATCCGGCAGGCCCTCAGCCACAAGCCTTTCAACCCCGACTCACCCGACTACCTCGCCTTCCGCGAACAAACGCTCCAGCGCCAGCAGGCCTTCGAACAGAAGTGGAACAGAGGATGAGAAGACATACGGGACAAACGAACAGTAAGAGCAGAGGACTATACCCTCTACTAAAATCATACAAAAAAACACCCCCAATGAACCGAACGAACAGTACGAACAGTTGAACAGTTTTTTTGTGTACAACGAAAATAGAGTTTATTATTATATATATTATTTAAATAATATATATAATAATAAAAAGTTTGAGCATGCACAAAGAGAAACTGTTCGCTGTTCGTTCTGTTCGCTGTTCGTTCTGCTATTTTCCTCCCTGCATGAAGCCTTTTACAACATTTAACACATAGCCTTTCGTTCTTTAACGGATTTTTGCAAGCCACGAGACCTCAGATTTGGAGGTTGCCAAAAAATGTTGTAACTTTGCAATGCATTTGGGATGCATCGCAAACGGCGACGAAAGCGTCCAAAAGACCGGTCAGGATGCCGAATTCGCCCGAGCCTCGCTCCGATTTGCGCTAGCTGGCATGAATCGCGAAACCGCTAACAAAAAAAAGAACGACTATGGAAATCAGGCGTTTCTCATCAACACGTAGGGGCAGACCCCCGTGTCTGCCCGAACAATAACGAACCTCTCGCCCACACTCAACGGGCAGACACGGGGGTCTGCCCCTACCGTATGGAACATGCATCCAAGGCGAAAGGAGCATAACTCTGGAAATAAAAGAGCATAGCTCTACATCACACGGAGCATTGCTTTCGTGATGCAGGAGCATTGCTCTTGAGATGCAGGAGCATTGCTCTAGAGATACAGGAGCATTGCCCTATAGGTATAGGAGCATTGCTCTAGAGGTATAGGAGCATTGCTCTATATCGCAGGTCTTCCCCCCTGCTGACCTCTTGCCGCCATCACGAGCGGCTGACCTCGAGGCCTGTCGTGCTGAGGGACATATCGACGAAGCGGGCACGATCGTTTAAGGGGTTCTGGAGGAGAGTCTGACGGATGCGTACTGCCGCATCAGGGTCCTTGGCAATCATATAGAGGTAGCCGCCACCACCTGCGCCTGGGAGCTTATAGCCGAGACAAAGGTCGTCGATGAGACTGGTGAGATGTGCCACTTCCGGCGGATTGGTACCGCTGTCGAGAAGTTGGTTCTGCTTCCAGTTGCGGCGCACGAGACGTCCAAAGCGTTGGAAGTCGTCGCGTTGCAGGGCGTCATACATCTGCAGGGTGTGCTCCTTCATCTGGCGCAACAAGGCAAGCTCATCGTGCTGGTTGAGGAACATACGCCGGACAATCTGCTGCAAGATTTGCTTCGCAGTTCGCGTGATGCCAGTATAATATAATAGGTGGCAAGGGCGATAGTCGGATTGCGTGAACAAATAGTTGGGGAGCCACCGCACCTGTGGCCGCTGACACAGCCCGCGCTCGGTCTCGAGGAGTTTCACTCCGGCCAAGATGCCGCCATACTGGTCTTGCCAACCGCCACCAGTGGTGAGCATCTGCTCAAGTTGCAGCGTGCGGCTACCGATCTCGGCCTTGTCCCATCCGAGTCCACAGAAGTCGTTGAGGGCAGCGAGCACGGTTGCGGCAAGGATGCTGCTGGTGCCGAGTCCGCTACCAGCAGGAATCGCAGAGAGCATGGTGAGCTCGATGCCGCAACCGAACTGACGAAGCTGCTCGGTGAGGGTCACGCCTCTTGCCTCGTCGCCGAAGCCTGCAAGCACCAAGGCAGCCTTGGGAATGGAGAACGGACTGCCCACACGCTGGAAATCGAGCAGCTGTTCGGTGGTTTCCACGACCTCTGATGCCCCGAGGTCGATGCTACGGAGTACGATGTGATTCTCCTTACAAGGTTTCACATAGGCCTGCAGAGGCTGTTGTCCATTCAGGTTGATGGCAAAATTAAGCACCTTGCCGCCTTCCATCAGGCAATAGGGCGGCGTGTCGGTCCATCCTCCGGCAATATCGATGCGCACAGGCGAACGCGACCAGACAATCTGATCGCTGTAGACAGAAAGGCGCGGCATAGCAGCACCACGTGTCTGACCGCCAGGCTGCAACAATGCTTCGCGGAGCAGCGCAAAAGCCGATGCTCCTGCCGATTGAGCGAACTCGGTTTTGGGCAGGCCCTGGGAGCTATCCCTACGGATGAGTTCATCGCGGAACATTGCATCGTGCATGCGGATGAGCAGCGGCTCCGTGTCGGGTAGAGGTGCTGGCATCGGCAGCTGGCCTTCGGCAAACTCGCGGGCAGCATCTTCCAAATCAATCTGATAGAACACGCTGTGGCGATAGTTCTCGGCCAATGCGGGCCAGTTCTGCAAACGATAGGTCCTGCGTTGGGCTGTGAGGCGACGCAGGTTAGCCTCAGCAGAAATCTCGTCAGCACTCAGTCGACGACTCTGCTCCCATATCTTTCGCCCTTCAGCAAGGCCCTCCTCGCCCAGCATCCATCTGAGCACGAGTCCCATGTCAGCGATGTTGTCGACAACGGGGAAGCGACGTTCGAACTGTTCTTCGCCGCTAAATGTGTCGTCCATCTGATAAGGACGCACCACCCACTCGTTCTCGCCGATGGGAACAATATCGACACACTGGCCAGGCTGCAAAGAGAGTGTCCAGTCGTTCTCAGGCACGCCTGTGATGATATGATCGCGGCTGAGTGTCCAGCCTTCGCTCACGCAGCTGTTCTCCACCCAGATATTCTGGTTCTCGGCGGTGAACTTCACGCCTTTCACGGCATTCTGCTGGAAGATGGACGGATGGGGCTTACGACCATGATGAAGTATCTCCCGCTGGTCGTTGACGAGGTTTTGTATGGCAAGTGTCGACGTGATAATCTGACGCGATGTGCCAAAATGATAGAACTCTCCACCCGGCAACGGAAGGATGGCAACGCTGAGCAGCGAGAGGTCCTCATCGCTGAAGGTGGGGTCGGTGCCAAGACAGCCTCCGAAGTCGGTGTAGAGGTCGTAGGTTCGGATACCCACCCCCGTACCCTCCCCTGCAGGGAGGAGAGTCTTCTTCATCAGCAACTCAACGGCTCGGTCGCTAAGCAACCACACGCCGATATCGGTGAGATAGAAGTGGTCGTGCAGCAATTCGTTGAGTGTCTCGACCGATGGTTTCTGCAACATGCATTTCAGCACGGATGGGTTTTCGCGCGTAGAAACAAATACTCCGTGGTTCTTGGCAATCTCGGCATCGAGCCACAGGCCGTAGCACACCACGTCGACATCGGGAATGGGCTGCAGAGGTTGCGTGGCACGAATGAACACGTCGCCACTCACCACCATCGTATGCAGGTTGTCGGGAGCCATCGCCATGATGCGTTCATAGAGCGGCACTTGCAGCGACAGCAGGTCTTGCGACAACCGCTGTCCACGCTCCCAACGGAATACGGGAATAGGTGTAAGAATCTTTCCCGAGGGTGCATAGGCCGGCAATCGGCGACTCTGCCCACCTGCATGCAAGAGGATGCGCTTCTCACGAGAGAGCCAGGCAAGAAACCCACCCCCTACCCCTCCCAAGGGGAGGGGAGCTTGGATACCCTTTCTGTTAGCATCACTATCTCCAATGCTAACCTGACTCCCCTCCCCTCGGGAGGGGTTGGGGGTGGGTGTAGCCGTAAGGGGGGCTGCCTGCATCAACAGCCAAGCCGTTCCCCCACCCGACCCGAGCTTATGACCTACGGGGTCGTTGGTGCAGAACCATTCTTCACGAGAATAACCTGTCACGTCGTGAAAGCAATCCACGAGATTGGGAGGGAGCGACAATAGCTTTTTCATGGAATCAAATATTTCCTTTTTTATGTTTAGAAAAAACTTTCGGAAGTTAATGAAATGCCTTTGACTTCACTAACTTCCGAAATATGTATTCGTTTAATTAACAACAACTTTCTTGGCTGTGCCGTCGTCGGAGCGCTGGATGACGATGCCGCGTTGGCCGGCACGATGGATGCGGCGACCCTGCAGGTCGTAGAGGGCGTCAGCACCGACGGTCGGAGCATCCTTCTCCTGCTGCTCAATGCCGCTGATCGCCTCTTCCGTGAGGGCTTTCACCTCTTCGGTCGAGAGTGCATAGTTGAAGATGCGCACGTCGTCGATGTTTCCGCGGAATTTCGTCGCCGATGCCGTCTGACCGCGACCCAGATAGTTGAGCGAAGCGCGGATGTCGCTGGGCTTGATGGTCACTTCGTCGCTATGTGCAATCTCTTCGCCATCCATATAAAGTGAGGCACCGCTGGCGCCGAGCGTCACCACCAAATGCTTCCAGGCACGTGTGCCCAGTCGGCGACCATAGGTCAGCTGCTGCTCAGCACCGCCATTCTTGATGCCGAAGCAAATGCCCTTGCCGTTCTGCGGAGTGAGATACATGTACTGCGTAGGGCCGTTGCCAAAGTCGAAGATGCGCACGTTGGTGCTCGACGGATTGGTCCAGTAGGCCCATAGCGAGATGGTCATCTCGTCCATATCGGCAATCTCGTAAGGTAGCTGCACGAAGTCGGTAGTGCCGTTCATGACGAGAGCCTTCTCACCAACAGCACGTTCGGTGACGTAAACGGGTGTGGCTCCATGAATGGCATCGAAATAGTTTTCGGTGGCATCGATGAGCGTGTCTTCAAACTCCCAATGAGCCACCAATCCCTTTGCACCCGAGGTCTCTGCGCTGGCAGTCTCTGAGCATTCCGACTGGTTCTCTGCCTTGTCGATGGCCTTCACCCGATAGTCGTAAGCCACGCCCTGCCGACAGGTATTATCGACATATTCGGTGGAGGTCAGCTTACGGGCGATGGTATTCCACTGGTCGGTGCCCTTTTCGGCACGCAGCACCATATAGCCTGCGAGGTCTTCCTCCGTGTTGGCTGTCCAGCTGAGCTTCACCGCTGCCTGACGGCCTTCGGCGGTGAGTCCCTGCGGCTGGGCAGGAGCTTTGGTTTCATAATCGACGTCGATAGGCAGGATGCGCCACATCTGCAGCTGACGGGCGGCATCGGTTGTAGCCTTTCGGTTCTGGCGGATGTTGACGCCGTTGGACGACGACTTCTCAATGACTTCCAAGTAAAGGGCAGACAGGCGGTTTCGGATGTAGTAGTAGCCGTTGCCAGCATATTCCAGATACCATTGCTCGTTGGAGGCACAGTTGGCATTAAAGCTGATGATATTGGCCGGTGCCGTACTGTTGTTGAGCACATTCATGTATCGGCCATTCATGACGTTCGTGATTTTATAGAAGCTGTAGTCGCCACCGATGCGCTGGCTCACCAATTCGATGTTCCACTGCTGGGCCTTTGCGTTCGTCCATTTCATCTGACTGACATTCGTCTGTCCGTCGGCGGTGCCGTTGACAGCAGCAACGCTTTTCGTGGCGAAATTCACAATCTTATAAACGCCGGGCGTGATGGCCGAAGGGGGTACATCCTCACCATAAGTGATATCAATGACGCGCTCTGCATTGGTCTGTCCCTGCTGATAGCCCGTTCCACCAGGAATCTCCATCGTGAAAGCACGCAACGGGCCCTGTCCATCATAATAAACCTCGCGGTCGGTAGACACGAAGCCAAAGGTCGACGTGTTAGCCTGACGCTCGGAGGAGCCGATAAATGCCTTTGCAATGGGTGTTTCGTCATCTCGATAGACACATGCTGCCGTCCATTTCGAACGGTTCTCACCATAACCGATGCGCGAGCCGCTATTGCTGATGCGGCAGAACTCACCACGGGCACGGCTATCGAACCCCCACCACACACCGGCCTGCATGCCATACTCCACACCTACCATTGCCTCGCCGACATTATGCAACTCGTCGGCATAGCCGTAGTTGCCATCGTCGCGCACTTTCTTGAAGAAGTTAGCATAGGAGTCGAACGAACCAGCCAGCTGATGGGTGCATCCCCAGTCGACATAGGGCTTTACGGCATTATACCACGACAGAGCCTGGTCGCAGTTCAGCGTGTTGCCGGCGGTGATGAGCAAGCCGGGGTAGCGTTCCTTCAACTGGCGCGAGATTTCCTTCATGTTAGCTTTACTGCCCTGCTTCCAGTCGTTATAATCGGGCTCGTTGAAAGGCGAAATACCAATGACGCGATGCTTCGGGTAGTTCTTTTTGATGTAGTCGATATGAGCGCTGATCATCGCCACCCAGTGGGCAACATTCGCATTGCCCGTAGTACCATACCAACTTTCATCGATGCCTGCCTCCTGGTCGGAGTTCAGGATGATGTCGACAGAGTCGCTGATAAGATTGGTGGTCTGAATGCGGCGACGAAGCATATTGGCCTGACCATTGGTCAGCGCTGTGTCGCCGACAAGTTTATCACCATAGCGGAAGCTACCGCGCACAAGTGTCAGGTTCTCTTTGCCAATATGGTTGATACCCATGTTCATATTCCCACTACTGTTCCATGCGGTGTCCATACCCCAGCGAACAGGGAATTTCACTCCCTCGTCGCCGATGCGGTAAGGTATAACAACCTCGCTATTGCCGACAGTCGAGAGAAACTGGCTCGACGATGAGCGTTCATTCTGTGCAACGGCCGTTGTCGCCGTGAACAGGCAAACGATTGTCAGGATGTTTAGTTTCATAATAATATAGGTTTTTGTGTTAGTTTTCTTTACGACGGAACTGCACCACCAGCCCACCTATAATGGCCAGTAGAAGCACGGCCGAGGCGGCATAGGCTATCAACTCGGTACGTCGGATAGACTTCGGCTTGAACGTGAGCACCACCTTGTGTTCACCGGGCTTCAGGTTCATGGCTCGCAGGATGTAGTTCACACGCCCGAGCTCGGCGGGTTCACCATCGACGGTAGCCGTCCAGCCAGGATAGTAGACTTCAGAGAACACCACAACGCCACCCTTTCCCGAGCGAACGTTGTACTGCAGTTCGTTGGGCTCGTAGGCCGTGAGCGTCACCACCGAGGCGGTGTCCTGCAGTTGAGCCTCGCCCAGCTGTTCCTTGAACTTCGCATCAGCAACAGCTTCGTGGCGCAGGTCGATCTTACCCACACGCTCTATTTCCTCGTTGGCATTCTGAGCATAGGTGAGCCGGTCGACAAACCACGCGTTTCCATAGGCATAGGGGTTCATGATGGGAACGGTCTGTCCGCCCTGAAGAGGCATGATGACATACTTCATGTTGAGCATATTCAGCACGGGATAGATGCTGTCGCCAGCCACCTGCGTCATATCGCCCTGTGCCTCGGCGATAGCAGGCATGAGTTTCTGCATCTCGGGGGCGATGTAGGCCTCTATCATCTCCTGATAGCGGCGCAGCTTAGCAGCGTGATAGCCACCAATCGACTTATGGTAGTAGCTGGTTTCGTTCTCGTTGAAGGTGTTCGATGCGAGGTTGAGCACGCGATAGTCGAGAGTCTTGTCCTCCAGAATCATCTTGTCGGTATTAGTCATCTGCTGCGGCATCTCACGCACGCTCTTCTCCACGAACATCGAGTCATTCAGATAGCGTTTGTTCACCATCCACATATCCATCAGACAAAGCAGCGCAATTCCACACACCGCATAGAGCTGCGAGCTCTTCTGCTTGCTACGCATAGCCCAAAGCAGCAGGGCCGTGCCCACAGTGATGATGAAGAACGAACGCCAGCAGTCAGAGGTGAAAATGCTCTGGCGTACGGCACGCAGGTTGCTGAGCAGCGGATTGAGCTGCTCGGCAGGCCACTGCGAGAGTGCCTGCATCTCCTGCGACGACACGAAGTCGCTGAAGAACACCGACGGCATCAGCGCAAACAGCACGCAGGCACCAGCTGTGAGTACATAGCTGATGAGCACGGGCTTCATATACTTTGAACCTTGCTTGTCTGCAGGGCTTTGCACTTTTGCACCATCAGCGCCCGTAGCGCCTTTTCCCCACCAGCCGTTGCCCAACACCTTACCGAGAGCCATCATGGCGAGCAAGGGTATCGTAAATTCAGCAATGACGAGAATCGAGGCTACCGTACGGAACTTCGCATACATCGGCACGTGGTCGATGAAGAAGTCGGTGAGCCCCATGAAGTTCTTACCCCATGAAAGCATGATGGAGAGAATGGTAGCCGCGAGCAGCGCCCACTTCATAGGACCTTTCACAACAAACAGCGCCAACACGAACAACATCAGCACAAAGGCGCCCACATAAACTGGGCCGCTCGTCATCGGCTGCTCGCCCCAATACTGTCCTATCTGCTGATAGATGGGCAGATAGTTCGGATCGGCTTTCTTCATGGCCTTCTCGTTGCGAGCCATCGGCACCGAGGCACCACCCTTGGTGTTCGGCACGAGCAGCGTCCACGTCTCACCGATGCCATACGACCACTGGGTGATATAGTCGCGCTCCAGACCGCTCGAGGTCTGGTTGCCCGTGTTCGCCTTCACCAGCTCGCTCTTTCCACGCATAGTCTCCTTGGAGTATTCCCACGTGTGGTAGAGGTTGGAGACGTTCATGCAGATGCCTACGGCGGCGGCAGCGATGCAAACGGCAGTCGCCTTCAGCACATGCCCCCAGCCGCGAGCCTCAGCATATTTCCCCGTGAGGCTCTGCACAATGAAGGCGATGGCCATCAGGGCGATGACGAACAGATAGTAGTAGGTCATCTGCACGTGGTTGGCGTTCACCTCGAAGGCTGCGAAGAGCGCCGTAACGATAAATCCCCATAGGTATTTTCCTCGATAGGCAAGCACCACGCCGGCAATCATCGGCGGCAGATAGGCCAGCGCCCATACCTTCCAGATGTGTCCAGCGGCAATGATGATGAAGAAATAACTAGAGAACGCCCACACGATACTGCCCAGCACGGCCAGCTCACGACGGAAGTCGAAGGCGCGCATCAGGATGTAGAAGCCCAGCAGGTAGACAAACACATACCACACATTGTCGGGCAGCCACAGATGATAGGCGTTGACGACCTTCGTCAGAAGATCGGTACTCTTATACGAGGGCGAGGTCTGATAGGTGGGCATACCGCTGAAGGTGGAATTCGTCCAGCGTGTGCGCTCACCTGTCTTCTGCAGATACTCCAGCGCCTCTTGTCCGGCGCCGCGTCCTGCCGACGTGTCGTGTTGGTACAGAATACGCCCCTCCAGATCGGCGGGCATGAAATAGGCGAATGCGATGACCGCAAACAACAATACCACCAACAAATCTGGCAGATACTTCTTCAATTTCTCCATAAAATCCTATAAACGTTTATATATTTGCGTACAAAGGTACAAAGAAAAGTTTAAAGTTCAAAGTCCAAGGTTCAATTTTTAGGCTGAAAGTAGTTAAAGAAGTTAAAAGGGTCCCGTTTCACGAAAAACTCTCAACGCTCAACTCTCTACTCTCAACTTTTTTTCTTATCTTTGCACCACCAATCAATTAATCATGAAATCATTGAACACGAAGTCTGTATGAAGATAGGAATCATTGTAGCAATGGAGAAGGAGCTGAACGCGCTGCAGCGTGTGTTCTGCGACGACCCTCGTTATGTTATCAAACAATGTGGAATCGGCAAGGTGAACGCTGCCATCGGTGCGGCGGAGATGATTCGCGAGCATCATCCAGACGCCATCGTGTCGAGCGGTTGTGCCGGAGGCAATGGTGCCGATCTGCACGTACAGGATGTCGTCGTGAGCACCGAGCTTGCCTATCACGACGTTTATTGCGGGGAAGCTGTCGATGGTTCCTGCGTCTACGGACAAGTACAAGGAATGCCCGCCCGCTTTCAAGCCAACCCAGAGATGCTCGCCGTAGCACAGCAATTATCAGTTGCCGATTCTGAATTATCCATTAAATCCGGCCTCATTGTCACGGGCGACTGGTTCGTGGATTCGCGTGAGAAAATGCAGCAGATTGTCGATAAGTTCCCTGATGCCCGTGCTGTCGATATGGAGTCGTGCGCAATTGCCCAAACATGCTACGTCTTCGGTGTACCCTTCATCTCGTTCCGCATCATCAGCGACATCCCGCTGAGCGACACCAACGCCTCGCAGTATCACGATTTCTGGTCGCAAATGGCCGACCGCTCCTTCCACGTCACCCGTGCTTTCGCAGAAGCGCTGACAAGTAAGTGAAGAGTGAAATTATAATCATGAGGAGTGAAAAGATAATCATGAAGAGTGAATTATTATTGTTATGAATAAAATACCATCTTTCACCATCGACCACTGCCGCCTGCTGCGCGGCATCTATGTCTCACGTAAAGACAACGTGGGCGGCGACGTCGTCACCACATTCGACATCCGCATGAAAGAGCCCAACCGCGAACCGGCACTACACCCCGGAGCAATCCACACCATCGAACATCTCGCAGCAACCTACCTGCGCAACGATCCTGAATGGCGCGACCGCATCGTCTATTGGGGACCGATGGGCTGTCTCACGGGAAACTACTTGCTCGTTCGTGGTGATTACGAGTCGAAGGACATCGTCTCGCTCATGCAGCGCACCTTCCGCTTCGTGGCTGAGTTTGGACTCGACCAACCCGAGAAGAGCCAATTCGACCTTATCCCAGGTGCTGCGCCCCGCGACTGCGGCAACTACCTGCTGCACGACCTGCCAATGGCCCGTCTCGAAGCCCGCCGCTATCTGGAAGAGGTGCTCGAAAACATCCAACCTGAAAACCTGAATTACCCAGAGTAATTGAGAGTTCTTCCTCCGCTTTGCTGCGAAAGCACATCTGCACGCTGAGCGGACAATTGATATTTGATAATAATGATTACGAACCAATAACTCAAAACATCCTTCCGTGGCTCCCCTCCTTTGGAGGGGTCGGGGGAGGCTCCATCTTTCTATTATGCTCCAGATTCGCTGTAAGAACAACAACATCACCAAGAGTTTCCCCGAGGGTGCTTCGCTCCTCGACGTTTATCAAGAGTTTGCCGACGAGCTGAAAATGCCCTTCCCCGTTGTGGCGGCAAACGTCAACAACACCCCGCAGGGACTGAAGTTCAGGCTCTATCAGAACCGCGACGTGGAATTCCTCGATGCTCGCGTTGGAGCTGGGCACCGTGTCTATGTGCGCTCGCTGTGCTTCGTGCTCTATAAGGCCACACAGGACCTCTTCCCCGGCTCGAAGC